>ERZ1684502.109-NODE-109-length-19281-cov-179.023510_pt1 | contig 19281 bp, 23 predicted proteins | sample MGYA00580192_ERZ1684502 | MGnify/ENA primary metagenome ERZ1684502 (study PRJEB41476, sample SAMN13258264) | hydrothermal vent metagenome | biome: caldera [ENVO_00000096]; feature: acid hot spring [ENVO_00002120]; material: acidic water [ENVO_01000358] | place...
AAGACGTATCATTAGATGAATTGGCAGAAAAAACAGAAGGATATACTGGAGCGGACATAGAGGCTCTGGTAAGAGAAGCTACTATAAATGCTATGAGAAGGGTGTATTCAGAATGCGATAAAAAGGCAAGAGAGGAATGCAAGGAGAATCAAGATTGTTATGACAGCAAAATGAGAAAATGTATGAATGAGAGTAAAATAGTTGTTACAAAAGAAGATTTTAATAAAGCTTTAAACATTGTAAAGCCTAGTCTTACTCCAGCAGATATTCAGAGATATGAAAGAATGGCAAAAGAGTTAAAGAGGGCAGTTCTATGAAGCAGTACAAAATATTATTTTTTATAGGAGATGGTCTTGGAGATAGACCAGTGAAGAAGCTTAGTGGAAAAACTCCATTAGAGTACGCTGATAAACCAAATATTAGAGAACTTTTAAAAAGCGCAATTATAGGTCTTATGGATCCAATCTCTCCTGGAGTTGTTCCAGGTAGTGATACTTCCCATTTATCTATGTTTGGTCTAGATCCTCATATATATTACAGAGGAAGGGGTGCGTTTGAAGCTATAGGTGCCGGTGCTAGATTAGAGAGTGGTGACGTAGCATTTAGGGGTAACTTTGCAACCGTGAGTAATGATTTAGTAGTCATTGATAGAAGGGCTGGAAGAAAAATTGAGGAAGCCGAAGAATTAGTCAAAGAACTTAATGAGAAAATAAGAGAAATAGACGGTGTTAAAGTAAGATTTTATCATGCTACTGAACATAGAGTCGCTGTTGTTTTAAGTGGCAAAGGACTAGGCGATAAAGTAAGCGATACGGACCCTCATGAAGTTAATAAAAAAGTTCTAGAAAGTAAACCTTTAGACTCTTCTCCAGAGAGTCTATTTACAGCGAACATAGTTAATAAGTTAACTAAAAGAATATATGAGGTACTTAGCAGTTCAGAAATAAATAAGAAAAGGATAAGTGAAGGAAAATTGCCAGCAAATATAATTTTAATGAGAGGTGCCGCAAAGTATATTGAGCTTCCACGATTTGAATCTTATACTAAACTAAAAGCCGCAGCAGTTTCAGCTACCGCGCTAATTAAGGGTATTTGTGAACAAATAGGAATGAGAGTTGTTACACCTCCAGGAGCTACTGGCGGTTTAGATACAAATTATCTAGGGAAAGCGGATGCCGCTGCCGAATTGCTTAAAGAATACGATTTTGTATTTCTTCACCTTAAAGCTACAGATGCGGCCTCACATGATGGTAATATTGATGGCAAAGTTTATGCAATTCAAAAAATAGATGAGATGATTGGTAGAATACTTGATAAATTTGGAAGCGAATTAGTTATTGGAATTACTGGTGATCATACTACTCCAGTAGAAGTAAAAGAACATGCTGGCGATCCTGTACCTTTCTTGCTTTATGTTCCTTACAGTATTATAACGGATAACGTTAATGACTTTAATGAGAGGGAAGCCAGAAAAGGCTCTCTTAGAATAAAAGGTTTAGATGTACTTAATATATTGTTAAACTATTCTAATAGAGCAGAGAAATATGGAGCATGAAGAGGCTCGAAAGGGCTGAATCATGATGATCCCGCGCAGGTCGGATTTTAGCATTTTTTTACAATAAATTTTTCAAAGACTTGTTTCATTCTCATCTTTACAAATTGATTATTTATTATCACTACAGCCCCTGCATTCGGTTGTCCGTAAATTATTATGTCGTTATTTTTTCCAAAAAGAACTACCGGAATTGTTAGTAAATCTTCTTCTCCATCAACTAATATTATATTTTTATTTAATTTAATTTCATCATTTAGTATTTTTTGAATCAAATTCATGACTGAGAATCTTATTAATGATCTTTCGTTCTTAACTTTAATTATATTTTCTTCATATATTTTCATTTGTATATATCTTTTTGTTTTTCCATCAATTATTGATAGAAAAGGAATTATATTATAACTACGTAAGGTCGAAGTTACTACGTCACCTACAGTTATAATTCTACTATTTTTTCTTTTATAAAGGAATTCGATCAATGAATTGTTGTTTGTAAACAAAAACCCGTAAGGTCTTGACAGTTCTTCTTTAAGAAATATAGGCATTTGAAAACAATAATCTATTTCACTATTATTGCGTATCTCCAAGGAACCGAAGCCCCAAATAATTTTGCAGTCTCCGAGTCACTATTAATTATTATTACCATGCCTTCCCATTCTTCGCTAAAACTCGTAGAGCCACATACAGGGCATTTAGGAGTATCTACTGGGACTAATGCTCTACAATTCTTGCAAGCTTTAAATTCTTTATTCTTTCCAGGCATTACTTACTCGCCTTTGCTAACTCTTGTGTAATCCATTCTATTTTTCCTAAATAAGGTTGTTTCATCGTTAGTGCTATTCTAGGCATTTTTCCTCCACTTGTAGATATGCTAATAATTCTTGCCCTTACTTTGTCCCCTTTCTGTATTATTTTTTTGCTTCTTTCTCCTATTAAAATTCCCCTATTTTGATCAAATTTGAGATTGTCATCGGTGATTTGTGATATATGTACTAAGCCATCTACCGGTCCTATATTTACGTAAATACCATAACTATCTACTTGATTAACTTCCCCTTCAACAATCTCTTGAATAACTGGGTTAAAAACTAAGAGTTCAAAGCTCACTTCATGATACGTTGCACCGTCACCAAATAGAATGTAGCCTTCTTCGTTAGTTTTTGCGTTTAAGACAGCTAATACTAAACCGAGATCTTTTAACATTTTTTCTTGATATTCTTCCCTTAATATTTTAAGTGCAATTTCATCTAGTGACTGACCAAAATATTCGGGGGGTATTCGGATAATTCCCCTGGCTTTAACTAACTTAAACATAAAATATCAGACTAGATAATGAAATCTACCTTTATATTTTTACTCTTCTGCCTAAGGTAAATAACTTTAATTCTGTTCTTCCTTGCTTTTTCTTTAAGCTTACTGTCATTTGTAAAAAGCGCTAAATTATAATCTTTGCATATCTTTATTAGCCCTTCATCTACTAGCATATTTTCATAGCCTTCAATTGTTTTCCAATATTGTTTATAAGAATCTAGGTATTTAAGAGCTAAACTCGCTTTTTTACTCATTATTACGCTCTTAGAATTCAAGAATTTCTCTAGTTCCCTTAGGACTATCTTTGGAACATAGAAATCGGGCTTATAATCTAAGAACTGAATTAATTTTTCAAATGGATCAAAACCATAATAAACATAAAGAAGAATATTTGTGTCTACAACTACACCTAACTTTTTACTATCCCCCAGCCTACTAGCCTCCATCTTCCAGCAATTTGTTTACTTATTACAATCCTTAAATCTTTATCCCATACCACTAATGGTTTTTTTAATTCAACTTCTAGGTCTCCACTTTTTGCTTCTTTAACAACACCTAATGTAGTAGCAGAACCTAATGTTAACATAATTACTTCGTTTTTCCTAATACTATCTACTTTTATTAGTTCTTTTGAACCTACAGCTCTATCAAGGAGCTGATAGTTTGAAATTCTTAAATCCCATACCGTTTTAACAGACTTATTATTAGGTTTCACTACTACACTTCCAACTAAGCTGTCTGCTTTAACATACGAAGGATCTAAAGTTGTACCTATAGCAACAAGCCCGCCAGGTTTCGCTTCCTTTACTTCTAGGTCGGAAAACCGAATAGAAGTTATAGTAGTATACAAAGGTTCATATTCAACTTTACCTCCTGGTTTTTCAACTCTAATTCCAGGAAGTATTTTTATTTCGTCTCCAATTTCTAATTTGCCTTGAATTAAACTACCTCCTAAAACTCCGCCTTTTAGCTCATTATAAGGAGTCCCGGGCTTGTTGACATCAAAACTTCTTATAGTAAGCATTATTGGGTCTTTTGTTATGTCTCTCTGAGGAGTGGGAATATATTTTTCTATGGCCTCAATAACAGCATCTATGTTTATTTTATGTAATGCACTTGCTGGGATTATTGGAGCATTTTCAGCCCATGTTCCTTTTATAAACTCCTTAATTTGCTTATATTGTTTATAAGCTTCTTCTTTACTTACAACGTCTACTTTATTCTGTACAATAATTAGGTTTTTGACGTTTGCAATGCCCAATGCAACGAAATGTTCTCTTGTTTGAGGTTGTGGAAAAGGTTCATTAGCAGCTATTACAAGTATTGCTCCATCCATTAATGCCGTGCCAGACAACATTGTGGCCATTAAAACCTCGTGTCCAGGAGCATCAATAAAAGATACTTTTCTTAAAAATCTTGGTTTTTCGTCACTTCCACAGTGACTACATGAGTATTCTGTTGTATACGCCTCCGGCCCATTACAACGCTCACATATTCCAATACTTGCCTCAGCATAGCCAAGTTTTATTGTCATTCCTCTTTTTAATTCTTCGGAATGTTTAGATGTCCAAATGCCTGTTATAGCCTGAACTAATGTAGTTTTACCATGGTCTACATGGCCTACCACACCTATATTAACCTCTGGTTGGACCTGAGGCCAAGACAAACAATTCTCACCTAACTATTACAGTGTTAATCTGAACTATTTCTGGGGTAATCATATTGCCACGAACAGTCTTTTTCCTTCTCTCTCCATCCTCTTTAGGATAGAAACCTGGTGGTCCACTTAATAATAGTTTTCTTTTAGCCCCGCCAGGAACATCAAATCTCATAGGAAATCCAGAATTATCTGTTCCTCCAGTGATTTTCAGTTTAAAGTTCAAACCAGATACCGAAAGTTCTACTATATCACCTATTTTTGCTCCTATCAGGTGACTAGCTTTTGACTGATCAATAGATATCTGAAAAGCTTTAGTTCTATATGCTATAGCTTCAAATTCGTTTACCCCATATTTTTCTGCAATAGTTGGGGAAATCCATACCTCATCTGGAGGAACGCTATTATCAATTTCTATCTTGAAATGTGTTTTCACTTTCACCTTTTTATCTCCTTCCTGTTTCAGTGTTTCAATTGTAAGTAAATTATCTATTCCTAGTTCTTCTTTTAGTTTTTGGTTTACTTTTGCGGTAGGAAGCGCTCTCCCCTCTTTTTCTCCCTGGACAGGTCCGACTTTATCAGACGCTTTTACCTTAACTTTTTTCTTTTTAGGCTCTTTAGTTTGAGGATCAGATATGACAATCTTAAAGTCCGGCAAATATTATCCCTTGGTAAGGTAAATTAGAGTACAAGTATTTAAAATCAAAGTTACATAAAATATGTATGCTTGGTGTACTTTTGGTTTTGCATGGAAGTAAAACTCAAGAATGGAATGAGATTGCAGTTCAATATGCTAATCTTTTAAGAAGATATTTTGATTTAGTTGAATATGGTTTTATAGAGTTTAATAGTCCTTCAATAACTGAAGCGGCAAAAACGCTAGTTAATAAAGGAGCCGATATAATTGTAGTAGCACCATTACTTTTTGCTGCAGGAACGCATTTTAAAAAAGATATTCCTAAACAGTTAGCTGAAATAAAGAATAATGTGAAAATTGTTATTGCAGACCCTATAGGTGTGGATGAAAGAATAGTGGAAATTTTAAAGGAAAGAATAGAAGAGAGTCTAGTAAAGGCTGCCAGAGGCCAATAACTCTGCTTTTTCTGGTTCATATTTCCAGTCAGGCGGCAATACACCATTTTCTATGTAATATCTTGCTAATCTTCTTATCTTAGATTCTACTTCTTCTAATGCTTTTTTCGACTTTTTATCCTTTGGATGTTCAAATAAATGTCTTCTAATATTTGCTGCTTTTCTTATTAGGTTAAATAAATCTTCTGGGATTTTCGGAGTTAATCCTTTTTCTTTTAGTATCTGAACAATTTTTTTGCCAGTAATTTGTTTTACTAGAGGAATTCCATACTGATCTCTTAAAATTAATCCGATCATACTAGGTGGATAACCTTTTTTGGCTAACTCTTCAACTAGTAGTTCTACCTCTTCTTTGGTAAATCTTACCCACTTAGGAGGTCCACTTCTTACTGGTCTGGTTGAGTGCGACTGGCCCTTGGGTCTCTTCTTATTCAATAAGCTTCACCTGTTAACTAAAGGTTTTAGTGAGATAGTATTATATCCCTTCTTTTTAAGTTCTTCTCTTACAATTTGCGTTCCTTTAACCATGTTATATAGTTTTTGAAATGCTATTTTTCTAGGTAAAAGTTTTAATCCGCAATCTGGGTTGACCCAAACCATTTCTGGTTTGAAGTAGTTTAATAACATTCTTAAATCGTTTGCAACTTCTTCTGGTGTTTCTATTCTCCTCTTATGTACATCTATAACACCTACTCCAATTTCTCTATCCCATTTTGTAAATAATTTGAACGGTTCGTAATTATAATTCTTTAGAGCTAGATTAATTTGATCCACGTTAAGTTTGTCTAGATAAGGCTCTAAGTATCTATATTCGCCATAACACACATGCATCACAACCTTCACATTTATTCCTTTAATGGCCTCATTTACAACATCTATTGCCCACTCGACTTCATCTTTATGAGTATGTATTGCTGGTTCGTCAATTTGAATTATTTTTGCTCCAGCCTCCACTAATTTCCTCATTTCAGTGTTTATTACTTTAGCTAAATCGAAAGCTAGATCTCTTTTGCTCTTATAATATTCATTATATGACCACTCAGCTATTGTATAAGGTCCAGTAATAGTGATCTTTAGATTTTCAGTATATGAAGCTGATTTTGCAAATAAGAACTCATCTACTAACATAGGTTTCACATATTCAACTTTTCCGACTACAGAAGGCTTTCTATAGTAATTTGTCCCCCATACTCTTACTGGACCATAAAACTTAAACCCTGCTATTCTTTCTGCGAAAAACTCTACCATTTCATCTCTTCTTATTTCTCCATCTGTAGGCACATCAATGCCAGCAATTTGATGATCTCTTAATACTGCTATTACTGCATCATTAAACGCTTCTTTAAGATCTTCATCTGATATTTTTCCAGCTTTATGAAGCCTTATTGCCTCTCTAAGCCATTTTGGTCTTGGATAACTACCTATAACTGTAGTGGGCAAAATAGGAAGTTCACTCATTTAAGATCGCCTCCTTAGCTTTTTGTAGTAATTTAAACTTTTTCTGAACTATTATCTCTGGAATAAAATCATTAAATGAGGAATTTCCAAGAATTAGTCTTGAAATTCCGCTTTTTCTTGCACTAGAAACAATTCTTCTTATAGTGGAAATTTTTTCTATTTTTGTAGTTCTAGAATCTAAAACACCAAAATACACTTGTTTGTCTTTCAGAAACTTATAGAGCTTACCGAGCTTGTTTTTATTTTTCTCAGTTACATCAAAGCCATAAACAGTTGCAGGTAATTTAAAGAAGTAGTCTAGCCTGTTAAAGTTTATATCGAAGTACGTTAGCAAGTGAATTTCAGAATTAATTTTAGATAATATCAAGTTGTAAATTTCTGGCAGTAACTCTAGAGTTTCTTTCTTAATTCCTTTTTGAAATATTGAAGGCTCATGTATTTCAATAATGTCGCTTTTTATCTCAGAAAGTAAGATATTTACTGCTTTTGCGTAATCTCTCATTAGCTCATCTTCTCTTTTATAAAATTCGTTTCTTGAAAGTTTAAGGAACGTTAAAGGCCCTAAAATAATTGCCTTAAGCTTTGCTTTATGTTTTTTAGATAATCCTCTTGCAATTTCAAAATATCTAACATATGAGTTATTTTCCTTATATTCTAGCTTACTTTTAATAGTTATTTGTCTATAATAAAAGTTATTATCAAAAAATCTCGTTAATACCTCTTTCTGGCCTCCATCTAAAAATGAATATGTCAAATCTACTATATCATCCCATTCTACCATGCTATCTGTAGTATAGTCTACCTTGAATGAATCCATCATTGAAAAGAAATTATCCATGAATTTTTCAATTTCCTTTAAAAATTTTTCTTCACTTATTTTTCCATTATTCCATTTTGAAATTATTTTTGCTATTTTCACTGGTTTTGGATAACTTCCGATTAACGCCGTTTCTATTTTCATTAAGATAATTTGGGAGCAAGCAAATAAGTAACTTTCCCTCCTCCTTCCATATTAAATTCTAATTGCATAGGTTTTTGTTCAGCAAAAGCAACATTAACATAGTCAGAAAGTTTCGTCAAAGAAAGTATATCATTCAAATAATCAACATCATATGCCGAAGAACATTCTTTATTAAATTCCATCTCACTTATGCTTCCTGTCTCTTTTGTAAACTCGACTTCTACTTTATTTTCTCCCTCTCCTTTTACTACTACTTTCTCTTCGTTAGCAGAAATTAGCAAAGTGTCAGAAACTTGTGAAATTTGTGAGATTGCGTTCTTAAAACCTTTAGCATTTATAGAAGCCCTTACGTCAAACTCTAGATTTACTTCTGGCACTTCTGGCGGTATAACTTCTAAGTTTTTAATGTTAAATGTTCTATTTAAAGCACCGCTTAGCGTCAAGTTTACTGTTTCTGGTGCTTCTGCTTCTATGACAATTTGCTCTTTTCTCTTTGCCGCTTTCAATAGCTTGCTCATGTACTGTGTATTAAATCCGAATTTGAACCCCTCAGATACATCGTACTCTTTAAACATTTCTTTAGGTAAGTCAATTTTTATTAAGGAGATGTGCGCCTTATCTATTGCTATTAATTGTATTCCCTCGGGCTTAATATCAAATAATGCTTCATCAACCAATTTTAATAAGGCTTGAATAATTGCCTTTAAATCTCTTACATCATCATAAACTATTCGCATACTTAATCCCTTAATCTATTTAATTTAATCTCTCTCTTATTTTTTCTCATGGAGTTTCCCCGTATAATTATATCTTCAGATAGAAGCGATTCAGGGAAGACATTATTTTCGTCTGCATTAATGAGGCTTCTCTCAAAGAAACTTAAAGTTAGAGGTTTTAAAGCGGGCCCGGATTTCATTGACCCTAAATATCATAAAATAGCATCTGGCGTTCCTTCAATAAATTTAGATTTATGGATGATGGGAGAACAAGGTGTTATAAGAAGTCTATCAAAATATGGGAAAGGATACGATTTAGGTATAATTGAAGGCGTTATGGGTCTATATGACGGTATTGATATAGAGTATAGTACATACAAACTTTCCTTAGTCACAAAAACCCCGATAATTCTTCTTATTAATTGCAGTAATGTGAGTTCTACTGTAGGTGCAATTATTAAAGGGCTAAAAGAGTATGGAAATGCAAACGTTAAAGGGGTTGTTTTTAATCAAATAAGGTCTGAAAGTCACTATAATTATTGTAGAAACTCAGTTAAAGACGTACCAGTTTTAGGCTATGTAAAATTTGATGAAAAGTTTGTTATTCCGTCAAGACATTTAGGCTTATATACTACGGAAGATTATAAAGAAGCTGAGGAAACAATTAAACGGGCAGCAGAATCCATAGAAAAAACAGTGGATATAGGGAAGATTCTTGAAATTGCTCACACTGCTTCGCTCTTACCTGATGAGGATCTTGAAAGAGGAAAAAATGAAAATGAAAGAAATAAAATAGCTGCTATAGCTTACGACTCTGCATTTAATTTCTATTACGAAGAGAACATAGATCTATTACGTAAAAAATATGAGATAAGACTATTTAGCCCACTTATGAATGAGACGGTCGAGAACGCAGATTTAATTTATATTGGCGGTGGTTATCCCGAATTACATTTACCGGATCTTGAAAAATCTCATAAAACTATAGGTTGGATAAGAAAGGAAGCAGAAAATGGTAAATCTATATTAGCTGAATGCGGAGGTCTAATGTATTTATCGAAAGAAATTATAGACGAAAGAAGTTATAAGATGGCAAATTTATTCGACATTAGTATAAAAGCAAAAGACAAATTGACTATAGGCTATACAGAACTAGAAATTATAAAAGATAATCTTCTAGGAAGTAAAGGCCAAATAATTAGAGGGCACGAGTTTCACGTTTCTAGGGTTATAGATGTAGGAAAGGATATAGAATTTTCCATGCAAAACAAGTTAGGAAAAGGGATCTGGGATAGAAAGGACGGAGTTACAGTATACAACGTTCTTGCCTCATACAGCCATTTTCACTTTTCAAGTACTACTAGACTGTTGTCTTTTAATTTCTAATTTTTTAACCCTTTCTAATACTTCTAAAAGTCTATCTATTTCTGTAGTATACAATCTAATTCTATAAGGCAATTTTAGTGTATTCGATCTAATTTCAACATATTTTTTCTCTCTGTTATCTATTATTTCTGCATTAATTAAGTGTCTTGAATGTAAGTAGACTGATCTATCTGTAGAGATTATCCCTTTTTCCGTGACTCTATAACTTTGTGGTGCAACTACCTCTAGTGTTCGAGGCTTTATTATCCTTCCATACGCAAACATATTAAATAGAAATAATGCCTCAAAATACACAATATAAGTGAGAAGTCTCTCATAACCCATCTCATGACTTACAATTCTCATTAGTATTTCGTAATATAAAATTGATATTATTATTAAATATAATATCATATATATAAAAAACTTAAAAGTTGATGAGACAAATTCCTGTAATTTACTAAGATATTCTTGGTCTTTTTGTATAAGATCTCCAGCCCTTTTTTCTTCGAATAAAATTCTTGAGTTTAAGATCTCTGGCAAATATTTTCTTTCACTAAGTATTGGGTTACTTCTTAGCGATATTGCGCTAGTAATGCCAAAAAATATAATAATATAAAGTATATAAATTGGCCAGAAGTATTGAGGATATAATGAGATTACATAAGACATTAAAATTAGCCCTGCCTGTGTTGCTAGTATCATTTTCCAGTTATACGGATTAGGATAAGGGGAGGATGACATGCCTAATAATAATATCCTCAAAGCCTTAATAAATATATGTTTGATTTTACTAACACTTTATTCAGTTACAGCGTACTCATTATTTGTCGTCACCCACTACTCTTACCTTATACCTTCTACTAACATTCTACTTAATATCTATATAGAGCAACAGTATAATGCGTCTCCACTGAAAATAAATTTATCTTTTAGTAATTTTTACATAATTTTTTATATTTTTAACACATCTAAAATGAGTATATCATATTCAAGTCAATTTAATTCCTCTTCTAACATGCCAATTATTTTTTACAACGAAAGTATTAATGCTACCATCATTAAGGTCAAATATATATTTGCATCTAACATGACAATTGTTTTATCTACACCATTTCAATTTGTAAAGATAGTTGGTAATACAAGCATAGAGAATATTTCAATTTCTTTTATGTCTTATTTTACTTCTTCTAATTCTTCTAAATTATATTGGTTTAATTATAATTATATTATCATTTTAGTTATATTTATAATTTCAATATTATCATTTATTATACTAAGAAGATATAAAGGTTATAAGTAATATCTTTGATCAAAAGTCTACCTAAGTATATTCAATAATATAAAAACAATTTAATCTAAAAACCAGAAAAAATCTTTATAAATACTTATTTTCTAATTTTGCATAGGAATTTTTTACAAAAAGAAAATATTATTATAAAAGTAAGTAATAACAAGATTTATAGTCTTGGTGCAATCCAAAATATAAGCTCACCGCCAGACTCTGTTCGCGCTTCTATTTTCATAGGAATGTTTTTCCCAAAACTTACAGAAACATTAGAAGAGAACGAAACAGCCTTTAAAATGTCCTTTAATACTTCTATACTATATACAGCTTCGGCTGGCGAATCTATTTTAAGTGATAGGAGTGGTTTCTCTTGTTTAAGGGTAGCCTTATAAGTTTTCCCTGCTTCTTCTACCGATAAGACTACATTCTCTTCGTTTGCAGAAATTGTTACTTCCTCTCCTATAAGACTCAAATCTTTAGCTATAGCGTTCAGAATTTTTCCGTTTATAGTAAAAGTAGCGGTCAAATTAACTTTAGGTTCCGATAGTTGATCTACATTAGTTTTCTCTCCTTTCATATATATGTGACTTCTGACTCCTGTTTTTTCATCTCTCACTGTAACTTTCAGTCCTGCATCTGTTTCCTCAAATGTGAGTCTCGCGTTTTTAGATTTAGCTTTACTAAGAATTTTCTTTAAATCACTTATATTAATTTTAATTCCTAAAGGTTTTTCTATGTTATACTCATCTAGAAACTCTTTAGAGATTTTTAGAATTGCCATAACTACTTTATCATCTGTCAGATATCTTGAGAAGATACTATCTTCCGTGAAGTTTAAAGTTATTTCGTCAGAAACTTTAACTAATGCTGACACAAGTGAATAAAAATCTTTAGCATTAGGATAAGTAGCTTTAATCATTTCTCCTCAGTTGTTTCTTGTTTTTTAGCTTTTTTAGACTTTTTTGCCGCTTTTCTCTTCTTGTTAGAAGTAGTATATTTCGAATTTAGCTCTTCAAACATCTTCTTTGCTTCTTCTATACTTATCTTTCCACTCAATAAGTTGTCCCAAACCTCGGTATTCTTCATTAATAGTTCAATGTCGGCTACAGTTAATGCGGGTAGCTCCTCTTCCTCCGCTTCTTCCTCTCCTTCTTCGCGCGTTTCTTCTTCTTTTGGCGCTAGCTCCTCTTCTTGCTCTATAGATTCTTCTTCACGTTCTTCACTAAAATCTTCATTAGACATTATAAATCACCTATGTCAACTTTTAGTAGATATACTTCACCCCTTAATAAATCTCTAGTCACACAAAATCCTTTTGGAAGCTTTTGTAATGTTTCATAAATTACTGAATAGAAATGAGGATCCGAACCTCCTATTAGTTTACTGGCGTAATCTAAATCTTTTGGTTCTATCAAGTTAAATATAAAATAATGGCTTACATTAGTTAGAATTTCTTTTACATACTCCATGCTTTGAGATATAATAATAAAACCGAATCCAAATTTTCTTCCTTCGGCGAGTAATCGTTCTAATAACTGTTTTCCGGATTCTTTAGATAGTATAAATGGTGCTTCATCTATAATAATAATTTTCTTTAAATTTGATATACCAGATGAATACATGTAACTTTGTATAGATTTTAATAAGGTTTCCATAATAATGTATTTTATTTCATTTGTAGGCACTTTTGAAAAATCTATTATTATATTTTTTGCTAAAAAATTGCTCATATCTATAGTAGAATTAGAGAATATAGCTGAAGATAAAAATTGAAGATATGGTTCTATTGACTGATACCTTATTAGATCTTGGGAAGTTATGGCCATTTTCTTCTTTTTTTCTAATAATAGAAGCAAATCACCTATTGTAGGCAAAGGCCTATCCCATGTAGATTTATCAATTTCATCAATTCCTTTTTCCATATATGCTTCTAGAATAAGATTTACTAATTCAATTGTCTGCAAATTTCCTAGATTAAAAAGACTTTTTAGCATCATAGCTACCTCTAAAGCTCTTTCCTTCGGGCTTCTTCCGAATAAGCTAAGTGGATTTATTGAGATTGACGAAGCGTCTATTTTCTCTGCCCCATTAATATTGTATTCTCCGTGCAGATCAAAAATTAGATAAGACACTTCAAGATTTTTTGCGATTTTCTTTGCTAGGGTAGATTTGCCAACTCCGCTAGTTCCTATGATTGCGACATTGTAGTTTTTGCTTTCTATGAAGTTTATTGAGTAGGCGCTGTCATACTTAAGCCACTTATATACTGGATCTGAAGTGTAAAAAGAGGAGTTAATTATTCCTCCTCTACCTAGTTTTCCTACAATTTTTCCTATAATTAGATTATTCTCTTGTAATTTTTGCTTTGGAATCACTAGATAAGGTAAGGTTATCCAATTTAGTGCTACTAAAGGTATTTCATAGTAAAAACCGTAGAGTGCAACAACTATAGAGGCTAATAAGCTTCCTGCAAGAAATAGAAAATTCCTGTACAAAAACCAATAAAGGATTATTGAAATTAGAACTCCGATACCCAATTTAGTAAGAGAGAAGTTTATTTTTGTTTTTCTTAATTCATCAATTAAATAATCATAAAAATTTCTTTTTATAAATGAATATATAAAGTAAACAAATATTGTAACAATAATATAATATGGGGCATAATATACAAAGGTTAAAGTTGATTGATAAAAGTTCTGATTAAAGATAATGCTGTACAAGACAAAGAACATAGGTAAGCAAATAAAAGACATTAATATAGAATTAAATAAAATAAAAGACATTATGCCATTTAACGCCACTATAATTGTTGTTAATGAAACTGCATATAGAGGATAATTGGCATTAACTATGTACAGTATAGCAATTTCAAGCAAGATAAGTATTAGAAGTATAATGTAAGGCTTCACTTATATTAAACCCTGAAACTAAGTATTACTAGCTAGATGATAAACGTTTCTCAAGAGTTTGTAAAGAAACTTAAGGAATTAGGGTATGTCAATCTTACTCCAATTCAGAAAATAGCCATCCCTATAATTTTGAAAGGAAAGAACACATTGGTGATAGCTCCTACCGGTTATGGTAAGACTGAAGCAGCCGTCTTTCCCATTTTTTATAAAATTCTTATAGAAAACCCCTTACCCGTCTCAGCATTATATATAACTCCGCTCAGAGCGCTAAATAGGGATATAGAATTAAGGCTAAAAAGATTGGGGGACACGTTAGGAATAAAAGTTAAAGTGAGGCATGGCGACTCTACCGAAAGTGAACGTAAAAGGCTTCTTTTAGATCCCCCACAACTTCTTCTTACCACCCCAGAAACTTTATCTTATTTATTAGTCAACGAGAAATATAAAAAGTTATTCGAGAATTTAAAATGGATTATAATAGACGAACTTCAGGAGATGCTAGATGAAAAAAGAGGGTACGAACTCCTTGTAATGCTAGAGAGATTAAAAAGAATAAGTAAGAATAAGTTGCAATTAATTGGATTATCTGCTACCATTGGGGATGTAGAAATTGCCAGGAGATTCCTTGGAGAAGACGTTGAGATAGCTAAAATAGATGCTAGAAAGGACATGGAAATTTCCCTTTTAATACCAGAAGTAAAAAAAGAATATATAGAATTAGCTGTAAAATTTAACTTAAATCCAGAATTAATTTCTAGAATTAAGGAAATTGAAGAAATAGTAAAAAAGGAGAAACCCGTTTTAATTTTCACAAACGTTAGAGAAACTGCAGAGTTCCTTTCTAATGAGCTTTCTAAAATTACCCAGTTAAAAGTATTAGCTCACCATGGCTCTTTATCTAGAGAAATGCGAATTGAGGCTGAAAAAGAATTTAGAGAAGGAAAAATTGATGCATTAGTAGCAACTTCTAGCTTAGAATTGGGCATTGACATAGGTAAAATAAATGCAGTTATACAGTACATGTCGCCTAGGCAAGTAATTAGATTAGTTCAAAGGATAGGCAGAAGCGGACATACAATAGATAAGCTTTCAAAAGGTTATATCATCCCCTCAAACGATATATTTGATATTCTAGAATGTAAATCTATTATAGACAGTTTTAGGGAAGGCTACTTAGAAAAACCTTTGGTAGAGTACAAGCCTTATGATGTTGTTGCACATGAAATAGCCGGAATGGTTTTAGAAGGATATAAAGATGAAAAAGAGATTTTTAATATAATTAAAAATATATTTCTATTTAAGGATCTAACAGAAAAAGAATTCGAAGAAATATTAAGTATTCTAGAAGCAGCAAAAGTTATAAAAAGAGAAAAAGGAAAAATCCTACCCTCTTATAGGTTATGGAAATATTATTATGAGACCAACATGATTCCTGACACCCTAAGAGATTATTTAGTAATTGATCATATAACAAACTCTAAAATAGGTACATTAGATGAAGAATTTGTTGCTACTCTTGATGAAGATTCTGTTTTTGTATTAGGAGGAAAATTGTGGAAAGTAGTCTCTATTGAGGAAGGAAAGATATATGTAGAGCAAGCACAGCTAAAAAGCGGTATTTTACCTAGCTGGTTTGGAGAGTCAATCCCAGTAGAAAAAGAAGTCTCCCTAAAAGTATATAGATACATAAGTGACGTTGCAAAAGGTAAGGCAATAGATCTGCCAGAACATATCCTTGAAAGACTTAAGAGTATTTTGAATGAGCAAATACAAAGAGGTTATCCAATTCCTTCAGATAAAGAAATAGTAATAGAAATTAATAATGACTTAATTGTTATGCATGCCCCATTTGGTACTAGAGGAAATAATACAATTGGTGCTCTATTTTCTGCGCTTTTAACTCAGGTGAAAGGAATTAGGGCTAGTTATAGGTCTGATGCATATCATATTGCTATAGCTACAGTAATTCCTTTGCATAAAGACGATTTAATAAAGGTTATTAATATGTTGAATTCTCTATCGGAAAACGAACTAGAAGAGGTATTGAAATCTGCAATAAAAGAAAGTCCTCAATTTAAGTGGAAACTACTAGTAGAGGCTGAGAGATTTGGGGTTATAGATAAAGATAAAGACATAGAAATTTCTTATAATTTACTAAAGCCATTTGCTGATACGATTGTAGGGGAAGAAGCAGTTAGAGAGCTTCTTGTAAAGAATTATGATATTGATGTACTAAAAAATGAAATAAAGAAAGTTAGTTGGAAAGTGATTGAAGTTCCAAGTTTCTCGCCATTGGCCAAAGAATTTTTAGATAAATTGTTCGTTGCTCATTCTAATGCGGATAAACCTGTTATGATAGAGATATATAAGAGGAAACTTAATTCTAAGGAAGTTAAAGTAATTTGCCTAGTCTGTGGTTGGAACAAGGTTTATAAAGCTAGTGAAGTCCCGCTAAAATGTCCTAACTGTAGTTCGGTATTTTTAACGGTTAGTGATCCTCAAGATGAAGAAAGCGTAAAAATTATAAAAAAAGCAATAAGAGGAGAAAAAATGTCAAGAAAAGAACTAGAAAGATTAGAGGAGTTAAAGCGGATTTCATCTTTATATGTGGATTACAATAAGTATGTTGCAATTGGCCTTTCAGCCCCTGGTGTTGGAATTACAAACATAAGTAAAGCACTAGAAAAAGTAAGAGAAGGAGAGGATAAGTTTTATGAGGCTTTACTTGAACTTGAAAGGAAATTTATAAGGACAAGAAAATACTGGGACTAAGTTTAAATTTTAACTGTTATTCTTTTCAATAGGTAGTGGTTATGCCTGCAATAGAAATAGGAAGGATATGTGTAAAAACAAGAGGGAGGGAAGCTGGCAAAAAATGTGTAATAGTTGATATAATAGACGACAATTTTGTATTAATAACAGGGCCTAAAGATGTAAGCGGGGTAAAAAGAAGAAGGGTTAATATACTTCACTTAGAGCCAACGGACAAGAAAATAGAAATAAGCAAAGGAGCAAGCGATGAAGAAGTAAAGAAAAAGTTAGAAGAGGCAGGACTTATAGAGTTCATGAAAGAACCTATTAAGCCAAAAATACCTGTGATTTAATATGAAACTATATGATTTTATATACAAAATAGACTCTTTTTGTAACTACGAAAACCCATGGAATATACTTCAAGATTCTCAAACAGATGAAAAATATGGGTATTTTGCAGATAAAAGGCCAATTGAGATTCTCATAAAAAATTCTATCATAAATCTTGATAAGCCGCCAGGTCCGACGAGTCATGAGGTGGCTTATTGGGTAAAACAAATGTTTAATGTGTCAAAAGCAGGTCATGGAGGGACCCTAGAGCCCTGGGGAGGTTAAACCTCAGGGCGGGGAAATCCCAAAGTCTCTGGCGTTTTACCTATAGGGCTAGAAAACGCTACAAAATTGCTACCTTATATAGTACATTCTAGTAAAGAATATGTATGTCTCATGGAAGTACATTGTGACTTTGACTTTAAGGAGTTAGAGCAAATTATAAGAAAATTTATAGGTATAATCTATCAAAAACCTCCAGTAAGGTCTTCTGTTAAGAGAAGAACAAGAAAAAGAACAGTTTATGATATTAAGATTTTAGACCATGAAAGTAGATATGTGCTTCTCGATATAACTTCTGAGCCAGGCACATATATGAGAAAACTGTGTCATGATGTTGGCGTCATACTAGGCTGCGGTGCGCATATGAGGGAGCTAAGAAGAATAAAGACAGGTCCATTCACCGAAAAACATCTAGTAACGTTACATGAAGTTTCCGAGGCATTATATATGTGGAGAAATTGTAAAGACGAAACAGATTTAAGAAAAATCCTGTTACCAGAGGAGTTTGCAACTTGCGGTATGCCTAAAGTAGTAATAAATGACAATGCAGTTAATGCCATAACATATGGGGCAATGCTAACTGTACCGGGTATAGTGGCTTTTCAAAATTTTAAAGAAAAAGAAAACGTTGCAATATTAACTTTAAAAGGAGAGATAGTTGGTATAGGAGAAGCACTAATAGATTCTACGAAATTAGAAAATATGAAAAAAGGTATTGTTGTAAAGACTAGAAGAGTTATTATGCCAAGAGATATATATCCTAAATCATGGAAAAAACATGAGTGAATTCATAATTAATGATGTAGTAAATGGTATCCCTCTTTCTCTAGTAAGTGGTTCTGGATTGTTCTCTAAAAAGAGACTAGACCTTGGTACTAGAGTCTTATTAGAGAATTTAATCCTACCAGAAAAAGGGATTGTTGCTGATGTAGGATGCGGATATGGTCCTATAGGTATTTATATTGCGCTAAAGAATCCTAACTTACAAGTTTATATGATCGATATTGATAAAAAGGCTGTATATTTCGCAGAAAGAAACGTTAAACGGTATAAGCTAGAAGATAGAGTAAAAGTAATAAGAAATAATATTTTAGAAAATATACAGCTAAAATTTGATGGAATCTATTCTAATCCCCCACTTAAAGCTGGAAAAGAATTCATAGAAAAATTAGCTGAACAAAGCTATGAGAAACTAAATGAAAACGCAATAGTGGAAATCGTTGTTTATAAGGGAGAAGAGATAGCAAAATCGCTATTTAAAAAGTATTTTAATGAGGTGAAACTGGTTAAAAGAGTGAAGGGTTATTCGATTATAGCGGCGGTTAAAAATTAAAACAATTAATCCGTATAATTATATAATTATAATGCCGGGGTGCCCGAGCGGACTAAGGGGCTGGCCTTGAGAGCCAGTGGGGTTTTCCCCGCGCGGGTTCGAATCCCGCCCCCGGCGCTCTAAAAGTCATTTACTCTTCTTCTAAGCTTTTTCTTAAATTTAAAAATTCAAAAGCTAAAAAGAGAAATTAAAGAATTTTATGAAAGTTTTTAAGTATGCGGCCGCCGGGATTTGAACCCGGGATCACCAGCTTGGGAGGCTGGCGTCCTA
>ERZ1684502.110-NODE-110-length-19275-cov-102.426847_pt1 | contig 19275 bp, 17 predicted proteins | sample MGYA00580192_ERZ1684502 | MGnify/ENA primary metagenome ERZ1684502 (study PRJEB41476, sample SAMN13258264) | hydrothermal vent metagenome | biome: caldera [ENVO_00000096]; feature: acid hot spring [ENVO_00002120]; material: acidic water [ENVO_01000358] | place...
TCTGAGTATGATGACGTCGAGCACTACTGATTGGTGATTGTCGGACCACCTCTGATTTTCTTAAAAGAGAAATTAGTAAAAGATTTCTTAAATTTGAGATGCAGATCTTAACATTAAATCTAACCTAAATTTTCCCTGATTAAGATATACTAATTCAAGTGAGCGAATTACTTTTGAAAAATTAACATAAAATAGAAGGCTCTAACATTTTACATTTCAATAATCTATATTCTAAATATATTCTAAATATTCCTTTCGTTATACCAGGCATACCTGCCACATATGACTCTTTGTTGTTTTTGCACCCAAACGTCTCATAGCAATGTTCTCAATAGCTAAACTACAAAATGTACTAAATTACAGTATTTAGTAGTGATAATATGTTTATTATACTAACTGGAGCATAAAAGTTCAAATAATCACTACAGGAAAATTATGCCACTTCAGACTTCAACAACTAAGACTTTCATTTGTTAAGTTTTTAAGCAACTAAGGACCTAATAGTTGATATTATAATAATGCAAAATTATTTTTTAAGTATGACAGCAATGTTAAAATGAAATGATGAGAAAAATTCCATTTGAACGAATAAAGAGGGGGGCACTCAGATCTCTTGTATTATCATGCTTATCCGAAAAGGAAATGTATGTATATGAGATAATTAAGACTATACAGATAAAAACGGGAGGTTTTTATAAACCTAGTCCTGGTTCAATATACCCTGTTTTAAAATCCTTAATAAAAGAAGGCCTAGTAGAAAGCTATGAAATAAATGGAAAGAAGTATTATAAACTAACTGAAAAAGGGGAAAAAGAATACAACAAGTTAAAGGAAGAAAAAGAAAATTTATTCTCTGAATCTAGCCCTATAAAGAAGAAAATAATTGATGTATTATTTGACATAGGTTATTCCATATATATTAATAGAGAAGTTTTAGATGATCAAAATATTCAAAAAATTTCAGAAATACTTCAAAAGTGTAAAAAAGAGATAACAGATTTATTTGAGAAAACTAAGTAGCTCTAGCGTTTTATTTACAACTATAAGTGGATCTACATCTATTACAAAAATAGAGGGCTCTTTCCCATAATCACCTTGATCTATTACATAATTTGGTATTTTTCCTAGATTTTTATAAGCTAATTCCATCATATAATTCATAGTATGTTTTTCTTTCTTTCTACTCTCTTCCGGTTCTTCTTTTCTATTAAAGATAAAAGTGTTATCTTTAGGAAGGTTTTCAACTATCTGGTCATAATATTTTATATTTATTGCACTTCTTTTTCCTTTATCATACTGCATTGCAGTTAGAATTACCCTAGCAACATGATCTGATGCACCAAAAGCAGGCGGTAAACAATATATAACTCTATTAAAAGCGACAGTTAACCTACCTGGAATTGCTGCAACATCATCTACTGTTTTTGCATTACTCAATGCATAACCTATATTAGTCCTTATCTCTGGAATAAGTAAATAGGACCTTTCATCGCTTATAAAAACATCTACTGCTTGTTTTAATTTTATAAGGACTTCTTGTCTTTCATCCATATATACTAGTTGAAAAGAATTAGTAAAAAGAGTATATGATGAAAAGACCACAATTTGATTGGTGATATCTCCTAGTCCACCTGATTACTGCGGTTTAGCGGGTGTAGTTGCTTTTAATGTCGAAAGAGTAGCAAATAACTCTTGACCTGCTGGAACTACTATAACTAAATTTCCTCTTTGCGAGATATCTGATAACATTTCAAGGAATCTTAACTGAAGTGCTACTGGATTATTTTGATAAGCCATTGATGCTTCAGCTAATATATTTGCTGCCTGCTTTTCTCCTTCGCTTAGAATTATCTTAGCTCTTCTTAATCTCTCTGCCTTTGCTTGTTCCGCCATAGCAGATAAAAGCTCTGGTGGTACTCTTATATCCCTTACAGTTACTTGTGTAGCTTTAATACCCCAACCTTCAGTTACAGCATCTAAAATCTCTTGAAGACGTTTGTTTATCTCTTCCCTTTTAGTTAAAATCTCATCTAAATCCATTTGACCAACTATGTCTCTTAGCGAAGTCTGGGCATAGTTAAGTATAGCTGCAGCATAATTACTAACACTTACGACCGCTTTAAGGGGCTCCACAACTTTGTAATATACAACTGCGTCAATTGTCACTGTTACATTATCTTTAGTAAGTATAGTCTGTGGAGGAACCTCCACTGTAACAATACGCAAGTCAACTACTAAAGGTTTATCAACAAAAGGAATTAAGAAAATTATACCTGGACCTTTAATACCTAAAACTCTTCCTAACCTTAAAACAACAGCTCTTTGCCATTCAGCAATTACTCTTATAGACATCGCTAAAAGTATTATTATAATAATTAAGAGGAAGACTAAACCTATAATCGTACCTATTGATATCATATACTATCCTAATAGTATTCTATTTCAAAGTTTAAATCTTATTAGTATTGCTGAAATTACCAGGCCTATACTAAATCCTAAAATATAGATTAAAATAAGGTAATTTATGCTTTCTTTAGGCTGAGAATAAGTAATTTCGCTACGAACTCCATTAAAAAATGATGATAATGATTTCTTAAAGTTATAACTTTTTAGAAAGTTAACCATACTATCATAAGCGGATTTGATATTTTGAATAATAGAATTAAGTACAGGAGAGGATGGTACGTAGCTCGATGATAATGTGAAATTACCTGGATAATATACTATATAAAATGAGGAGGAAATATTAGGGAAAATAGCAAAGCCTGATTGGTTGGTGTATTTCTGACTAATAGGTTTAAGACCATTTATGCTTAGCTCTTCAATAATTACTGGCTCATTTGACAAAGGTCTGCCATAAACACTCATATTGACATATATAGTGTTATTTTTCTCATAAGTGGTAATATCAGGTTTTACTGGCCATAATACGATAGCGTCATCTGATCCTGCAAAGAGTATTACGTTAGGTTTCCATAAATTAGTTAAATTAGCGCTGGATTGAACTCCAACAACTGATTCTGCAGTATCAAAACCTATTGAATAAGCATAAGGAACTAATGATATTTTCCCATTTTGCAAAAAATATAAATTCATTGTTCCCTCTATGTTCATTTCTGCAACACTTCCACCACCTGGTCCACCAAACACAAACTCCAAATCATTAGGTACTCCAGCCAAAGCAAATCCACCAATTAAAAACTTTCCACCTATTGGAGCTTTATAGAATACACCTGAAATATTATTTATTTTATAGGCAAAATACAACGTTGAGTTCTTAATATACATATAAAGAGTAATAGAGGAGGGAAGAGATATCGTATAAGTTGGGCCTTTGTAATATATTACTCCAAAACCTTGATAAGTGAATACACTTCCATTAAAACTAGTCGTAAAGGGACCAGAAAAATTCCATAAGTTCAAAACCAATGTCGCTTCAAATTTATTGTTTGTTACTTGATGAAATAGAATTACATCTTGAGCCCAATAAACTCCATTTATTATTGCATTTAACTGTAGAGAAGCATTACCAGATGTCAAATATTGTCCATTTGGCAAATATGAAGAACCAATGCTCATTGACGTAATATTAACAACTCCCATGACCATGTTAGTAAAATAAGTAGAAAATAAAGAATAGAATGAAATACCCATAGGATAAGATACAGCAAGAGATGAGCTAGTAAGAGAAAATGCCAAGGGTGATACTAGAAACACTACAATAGTAAGAAATAGCAATATCGGAATAATTCTCATAAAGTTATTTTTAGGCTTTTACCTATTAAGTATTATGGTAAGTCATATTGCAGTTCCTATTATAATTATCGCAATTGTTATTGCAGCTTTAATAATTACAGGTCAGTATGCAAACCCCATAGTTGCAATTCCATCAATGGCTATAGTAGGTTTTATTTCATATAGAATAGGCTACGTAATATATAAAACAAGGAAGAGAAACTTTTTTTCTTATGTGGGGAAAATTGGAAAAGCTATTGAAAATATTCCTAAAGGTGGAGAAGGATATATTATGATTGAAGGGGAATTATGGAAAGCTGTTGCTGAAGAACCAATATCTGAAGGGGATAAAGTGATAGTTATAAGGATGGAAGGTTTAAAATTGAGAGTAAAGAAATATTCAGAGAATGATAAAAATTAAACTTTCATCGCTTGAAGTATTAAGAAATTCTGGTTACGAAATAATCGAAGAAAACGAAAATATAATAATAAGATTTGCCCCTCCTTCTATTAATGAAGCTATGAGCTCAGATGAGGGTTCTTATGAAGGAATAAATAGAACAATCGAGGTAATTGGGTTGAAAGAAAACAACGAGGTAATTATATTAGATGCTTATATAATAGAAGGTAACAACAAAAAGAGAAAACTAGATATAAGCGAACTTGAATTGTGGGCTGAATATATTAATGGGCTATAATATCTTAAGATATAATTTCTAACTATATAGATCACCTAAAAATTCAGTTTCATAAGATCATCATTTACTAAAAAATGATATTAAGTGTTTTAACTCCAGGAATATAAAAGGATGGTATACTGAGAAATATATGAGCTGAATAAAGAAACATTAGCTATATCTAACTTTCGTTAATTCTATGAGATTCTTCTTTTTTATTCACTTTCCTCAATAACAATAACTTTAACTTTCTTTCCGTGAAGCTTCTTTAACTTCTCTTGATATTCTTTAGGCGGATATACAATGTATCTATTCATTGTTTTTATTACTTTTCCTTCAAAAACATAAATTGATACCATGATATAATTGTAGTTCAAAAATTTATAAATTTGCACTATAATTAAAAATCATGGAAGCCATATAATCAATGGACCGTTTATCCCCTTGTAGAGGATGGGCGAGAAGTAAAGTTACTGAAAAACGCAGACAAAAAACATGGAGATGTGGAAAGTGAAGGAAACATCTTGAAGGCCCATGCAATGAAGGATGAAAACTGACAGAGAGAAAACAGGATGCAGAGATAAGGGAGAATAAAGAAAGATTATAGAATATAATTAAGAATTATGATGAATATCTAACAATTAGCTATTGACCCGAACCCTCTTTTCCAGGACTATGGGCTCATGGGTGGCTTTAATCTCTAAAGGTCATGGGTATTATATAAAATTATGTTGAAGATCCTAATGGGAAAAATATGTGACTATATTTATGTTATTTTTAAGATTCATCAGCATCCCCGATACCATAGAAAATTACTTGGTAAGACATCGAAAGAAGCAATAAAGATAGAAGATAACCAAGGAAAAGAGCTAGTGTCTGTGCTTATGTTCTATTTTATAGAGAACATATAGATGAACATGTAAATTTGGTCTAATAAGAATTAAAGGAAAGGATGAGAAGATGATTATATAAGTAAAAGATTAGAGTGATGAGGCCCGCCCTTAGCGGATAAATGAGGAGAGAACCCGAGTCTGATCTAAAAAACTACAGCTAATATTATACCTATTCCTAGAACTACAGAAGAATATATGTTATAATAGAAGGCCTTTCCAAAGTTTCCTCTTGAAGCCAAATAGTAAGCATAGGCCATTATTAAACCATGTAGTGCTGTAGCAGAATATGCTATATAGCCTAAATGATAGAAGAAATCCCCAACGAAAGCTAAGACCACAGAAAGAAGCTGATTAACACCAGCAAAAGGCAAAGCTTTATCCCCTAAACGGACAGCAAAACTATGTAAACCCATTTGCTTATCAAAATCTGCATCAGGAATATGGTTGTATAAATCAAAACCTACAGCCCAGAAGATTGTTGCAATAACAAAGAACCAAGGTATTCCGGCTAAAAGTTGTAAAAATGAGGAAGCATATAAGCCTAATGATGCAACAGCACCACTAAATACAGCCAAACCTTGAACTGTTGCTATTTGATAATTAGCAAATTCTGTATATCTCTTCATGTAGGGGTAAGTCATCACTATTAAAGCAACCAGAGGAGATAGAAAGAAAGCATACATATTAATAAAATAGGCTGAAATAAAGAAGCCTATTAGTGAAATAGCTATAATTATTTTAGCCTCTTTTACAGTAATCTTACCGGTTACTAAAGGTCTTGTCCTAGTCCTAGGGTTTCTTGCATCGATTTCTCTATCTGCTAAATTGTCGTTGGTCATTCCTGCAGTCCTTAAGAAGAAGAGTGCAACTAAAATCATAATTAGTGTATACAACGAAGGAATTCTCTTTATAGCAACAAATGCACCAGTATAAGCCATGGGCAAACTAAAGAATATTTGCTCAATTCTTAAAAACCTTAAGTAAATGTAAAGTTTACTTTGATTCTGTGCTGCTCCTCCTGGATCCCATTGCATATACTTAATTATTATTCACAGTTTTTAATTTCTTGTTTCAAGGATAATAATAAAATTCTATTAACTTTGATTACCTTGGTAGAAAAACATGTTTAACAGCTACTTTACAATACTTTTGTAAGTTTTTAGCTTTTCAATCGATTACTAGGACCGATCTTTCTTAATAAAAGGCCAGAGGGAAGAAAATAACCATCTAATGCCTTCAGTTATAAAACTTGGCCCTTGATGAGCTAAGAAATCTCCTTTTGTAAATAATATAGGTTTTTTCAAAAGATCTTCTAATCCCCTCTGTATTAAGCTGTTCTTAAACCTCTCTACCTCATAATCCTTATATAATTTTGGTTCATAAATTATTACCTCTGGGTCTTGAGAGATAATTTCGCTAGGGTTAGGTGTAAAATAAGCATCTTCTTTGTAATCAAAGATATTTATACCGCCAACATGGTAAATGGCATCACTAACATGAGTAGGAAAACCAGGAGTTATAGGAGCTCCTAAATCAAACTCAACATATACTTTAACTCTTTTAGAAGCTTCTCTATAAAAAGAGTAAAATGAAGAAAGTAAATAAGAATAAAGTCTTCTTCCCTCTTCTGAAGCACCAATCACATTAGATACTAGAATAACATTGTTAAGTATCCTTGAGACGGAAGTTGCCATACCAACTGGATAGACCGTAAAACCTTGATTTAGTAGCTTTTTTGTTAGATCTTTTTGTACCCCAGTAGTAGTAAAGATGATATCTGGCTTATTTTCCTCTAAAAACTCAATATTTACGTGAACATAACTACCTATTTTAGGAATTTTCTTAGCTTCTTCTGGTCTATAACTAAAAGCATCAGTTGCAACTATTTTATCACCATAACCTAACATAAAGATTGTTTCTGTTGTTGCAGGATCTAAACTTACAATTTTTTTAATAGGTCTTGGAACTTCAATATATTCATCGAGAATCTCATTATAAACTTTCATACAGTATATACTATTTTCACAATTAAAGATATAACCCTGCTAAACATGAGGTGACACCATAAGCTCTTCTAGCGCTTTTCAAGAGAATGCTTCCCCCATAACTATATAACATGTCCTCACAAGTATCAGCATCAATAACCTTATGTTCTGCGTTTAGCAATCTACTAATTTGCTTTATATTATTATCATTGGCCGGAGTTAAAATAACGTCAACTCTATTTTCATTGATAAAAAGACTTCTTAAAGTCACCTTTATTGAATAAAGTAAAACTTCAACTGGAATCTTTACCGTGTAATAAAGCCCAACAATAATCTTTATTGGTTTTAAGATAACCTTGTCACATTTACCTTCACCAATAATTATATCAGCTTCGCTCTGAGTCTCTGTTTTAACGTACTCTTCTGGGGTAATTAGGGGTATGCCGTCAGCATAAATGTAAAGCCTCTTTCGCTCTAGCAATTTTTTGTTTAGTTCCTTTACTTTTTCTTTATTTCTAGTAAACAATGCATTAATCCAGGCAAACTCATCAACACTAAGTAAACCTTTCTGAGAAAATCTAGATGTCGTAATAAGATTTGAATCTAAGAGATCCGCAATAATAGAGGAAATAAAAGACACTCCTTTGCTTTCACCCTTTAAAGGAATTATGTATTCTCCATCCTCTGATACAAAAATTAAACCTACTTTTTTATTAGCAAATTTTAATGCTCTTTCTATTTCTCCAATAACTATATATAAATTAGGTTTTTCACCAGTAATAATATAACCTAAACTAGAAAGCAAAGAAGAAATTTTGTTAGCCACTTCACCCTTGCCTACAATTCTGACGTGAGTAAAATACAACTCGAGATAATAATAACATTTCATGTTATAAAAATTTTTAAACAAAAGGGTCAAAGGATATAAATATGAAATTCTTTTTTAAAAATTCTTCTTGATGTTATAACAGTGAACTTTTATTTTAAATATTTGACATGCTCTTTTTACATATATAGACTATACTCATTCGTTATTGACATTAACTCTTTGAATTCGTTTTCAGTTAATTTCCTATACTCAAATCTTGGAATTCCTACTCTCTTATCAAATAGTCTTTTAGCGTATTCCTTTGCTTTACCTTCTTGCATATCCATAATTTCAATATAATCTTTTTCTCTTAATTTTTCATAAGTATCTTCATCAATTAAGTTGTCTACTACTAAAGCTTTCAACAATTTTATAATTACAGTCTTAGGTGGTTACAAACCTATTTTCGATGGAGGAACTTTCCATGTATATATATCCTTCCACCTTCCCTTTGACTATGAAATTATCTACTGGTTCTTTCTTAACATTAGTACCAGGAACTATTATAACCGTTTGTCCTTAGAGCGTGATTTTAAATATTTTATGAGAATTTGAGATATTCGCTAACCTCCCCTCATCTAATTACATTTTAAAATAGGAAAAATACAATAAAAAAGATTTCTATTTCACAACCCCCTAGCCATATATTCATCTAAATAATTATCCATCCAATTACTAAATAAGGTCTTCTACCCTTATACTCTCTCATCTGTATTCTAACTCTATTATCAGCATTTCCTTTTACAAACATTTTGTCATTTTGAAAAGTCTGAGCTAATACATCTTTAGCATCGCTATAAGTTGCAACTTTACCTTCATATATAGTATCGCAACAATCGTCACCAATATTTCCATATATATAGAAATAATTATCTTCATTTGAGTTTGCAAAGACATTTCCAACAACTCCATATAAATTAACTCTAACGTTATGAACTCCAAGTCTCTTAAAGTTTATTCCTATATAAAAATGCTCTTCTTAGATCGATAAAATCATGAATCTCTGGATTTACGAAACTTTTTACGGTACAATGTCTTCCCATTTTCCAAGTAAAGTGACTTTCTAAAAATAACATTAATTCTAACGAAATAAAACAATTAGCTAGAAATGAGAAGATGAATGCTTTAATACTATAAAATGTTAGAATTTACTTCAAAAGTGTTTTTACTATTCTTTATTTAGTTATATTAACAAATACGTTTTTTAAAGCAGAGTTATTAAACAACCTAAGATCTGTTGTTAAAAGTCTACAATTATTCTTTATTGCTAATACAACAAATGACGCATCAAATACAGTTATGTTATTTTTTATTGCTAAATCAAAAGCGTCATCAATAACTTCAGAATAAAAATGAATCTCAAAACCACTCATTAACTCTTTAAAATCTTCAAAAATCTCCCTGCTTTTCTCTACTGATAACTCTTTCCTACTAATTCTTTTTCTTATAGCATTACTGAACTCATAGTAGACCAAATCTAATGTTAATACTTTATCTTCATTTCTGATAAACTCTTCCACAAGTTCTCCATACTTTTCTGAAAAAAACATTGAACCTAGAGCTGAAGTGTCAACCACAATCATCTGCTATCCCTATCTTCTCTAACGTCTTCATAAAAAGGCCTTCCTCCTTTTATTTCTTTTTTCAGCTGATCAATTTTCTCTAAAACTCTTCTTCTTCTTTCCCTCATAACAAGTTCTTCAAGATATTGTCTAACTTTGTCTGCATAGTCGATTCCAAGTTCCTCTAATTCCTGTTTCAGCTTTTTACTTACTCTTACAGAGATTACTTCACTCATAATAGTATATTCTCTGAAATAATCAAAAAAGTTTATTATTTCGTTTACAAAGTCGACAACGATGACATGCTTCCCTTATATCATAAGACGAATTATTCTAAGGCATAGAAGTAACAACGTTATTATATCTCTAAATGCTATAGACATTATGTTAATTATATTATTTTCATGACGTATCAGACAGAATTGTTTTTAATTAGAAGTATACGCACCTCCCAGACCATGTCATTCCTAGCTTTTCCTCAATGCTCCATGGTCAGAGTTAGCCCTTGGCATGGTATCATTAGCTTCAACCACACTTTATGCGATCACTCGAGGCTAACGCCATGAGCCTCCCATTTTAGATTAACTGTCAACTCTTCCTCTCCACGCATTATGCATCATAAAGAAGAGTTTCAAATAACTTTTTCCCTCAAAATATAATTTAGTGAAAGCATATAAGCCTTTATATAAAGTGAAAACAGCTTCAGTTGAACTTGTGATTTAAGTTAATAATGCTATACCTGGTCGCTATCCATAAATGAAATTGATAATGCTTAGGAGCAACGCAAAATCGGAAAAGTATATTTTTATTCCAATTCCTATTTATAAATAATCTGGTCTTTTTTAAACATTTTTATTTTCAATAAAATAAAGACAAATATAAAATGGTGCGGCCGCCGGGATTTGAACCCGGGATTACTGGCTTGGAAGGCCAGCGTCCTAATCCAGGCTAGACGACGGCCGCATTATACAATTAGCTATAAGCGATTTAAATTTTTTCCTCTTTATTTTATTTCGTCTAGCAGCTAAGAATATTATTCAGCCTTTAGAAAAGTTAAAGAGAAATTGCCCAAAGATCCTTATAATTAGTTATATATGGAAAAACTTTTGTTAGATTTTTCTGATTATTTTATATAATATCTAAGTTTACAAAACTGAAACAAAAATCCTAACTAATGATACTAATAAGGGTTAATTATACACGCCTTTGGTCTAAGCGTTTACAGGAAACCAAAAAAGAAAAAAATTAACTTATCTTTCTATAAACTAGAATTATTGCAACTATAGCCACAATTAAACCAATTATACCAGCTATTAATCCTCCATAAACTAATGGTGTTATACTGTTTAATTTGCTATTCAGACTACTAACCTCACTGTTTAGACTACTAACTGAACTGTTTAGACTTGATATCTTGCTGCTTAAGCTACTAACTGAACTGTTTAGCGAAGATATACTACTTTGTAGAGAGCTTACACTACTCTGTAAAGACGTTACACTACTCTGTAGACTTGATACTTCACTTGTAACAGTTGATATCTCAGACTTTAGAGTAGATATCGAAGTATTTAATGCAGATATCTCAGCCATTAGTGCATAAACAGTACTATTTAGTTTCTCAATCTCACTATTCAGTTCAGTTACATAGTGATCAATTAAGGCAGTATAGTTAACTTGAGCAGCAACAGGGACATAAATTGTAGTAGTTAATGTTGAATAAGTTGCAGTTATATTCAGTAATGCATCATAAGAGACGTTAGATGCTGGTAGCATAAATGTTACCATGTAATAGCCGGCATAACTGCCAGAAGTTACTGGAGTAGCTGTATATGTTGATGTGCCTGTTGGTGTTGTTACCATTACATTGACAGTCGCATTAGTTACTTCCATACCGGCAAAAACTGTTTCTATATATACTGTAACATTGTCTCCCTCAGTTGCTACTAACGATGAATAACCAGAAGGATTCAATGGAGCTACTGTCATTCCATTCTGAGTAGCAGCTACAACATATACATCAAGTACGGCAGGATATAATGTTAAGGTTACTGATGTAGTCTGGTTTTCATATATAGATACAGTTGCACTTGCATTTACATATCCAGTCATAGAGGCTACTACTTGGAAATCTTGAGTAAAGTTAAATGCTGTAACGTGAAATACTGCAACGCCAGATGAGTTAGTAATTGAAGTGGTTACAAGACTATGCAAACCTGCAGTAGTATTATATAGATAAACTGTAGCGCCAGATAATGGTAAGTGATGCTCGTTTTGAACATGAACTATTATAGTACCTACAAATGGTACATAGTATACTGTAACGGCAGCAGCTGCAAACTGTGGCGAGCTTACATCAATATCAATTGTATATGCACCGGGCTCAACTAAATTACCAGAACCAAATGAACCAAGATCAACTGTTAGATAGCCAGATGAGTTGAAGGTATAAGTACCTTCTGGAATAGAAGTTGTCCCATGAACTAAATAAATATCAGCTACAGCATTAGGCACGTATTTTGCTACTACTACTAATTGCTGTCCATAATAGAATGTTTGACCACTTGTTGGAGATATTATTTGTAGTGTTGTCGCTGCTGAAGTTGGAATAACACCCAACCCTAGAGATAAAACCATTATCGATAAAATTATACCAAGAACGAAACGAAGATTCATACATTTTCACCCTCAATTTTTAACAAAACAAAAAAGATTAGATAACTTTTAAAGATTTTCATAACCCCCCTCATTCTACAGTTACGTTAGTGAAGACTAAGCTTGCTGGATATTCAGAGATTACTGGGCCTTGTGCAAATGGTACTGCATACATTTCTACTGTGTAAGTACCTGGTGGTAATGTTATAATCCCGCTCATTTGTACTGCAACTTCTATGTATGGCTGAGCTGTGCTTCCTAGAGCTGGTTTAGCAACTACTGCCTGATATGAGTAGTAGTATACTGGGGCTGCCGTTGATGCATTCGCGCCTGGCCTAACTATTGCAACTATGAAGAACTCATATGGATATGGTATTATGCTAGTTGCATATATATTAATTACTGGATAGGTTGGAGTTATAACTACTGGGCTTGTGTAGTAGTAGTTTCCTAATGGAGCATGAGACATTGGTGGAATTGTTGGAATTGGAGCTAATCTTATTGGTGTTATGTTAGCTGATGTTAAGTATGTTAAGACTGTTGCACTACTTACTGGGTCAGATACAGTTACTGATACATTTGCATTATATCCTATCAATATTCCTTGATATGTTACCATTGGTAATACGAAGTATCCAGCAGGTCCTAATGGCACTACTGTACCATTCGATAATGTAATTCCTAATGTTCCATTAATGTATAGAGTTATGCCATTTACAGTTATTGTAGTTACAGTAGTGTTAGGTATAATTGTGAATGGTAATGTTCCATTGAATATTCCAGTAGCTGGGCCAGTCTCAGCTAAACTTGGCAATAGATTGCCTGAATATACGCCTACAACTTGTCCATATACATTGACTGCTATAGTATCTGTGCCATTGAAGTATACCATTGCCTTATAGCCATTATGGTATACAGTTACGTTAGTTACTGCTAAGTGTAATATGCTTGTTGGATTAGTTTGAGCATATTCTAGGTCACTAAAGCTTACTGATGGTGATGTGTACACGCTTGTAGCTATGAACCATGGCGTTGATGCAGTTAATGTTACAGTAGATGCTTTGAATGTTAAGAAGTAGAATACCGAACCATGATGTACCGCTTTTAGAGCTAATTCTGATAAAGCTACTAGCTTTGTACTTGCTACTAGAGTCTCATGAGTTACGAAGTCGTATAATGCTACTGTTAATGTGCTACCGTTTAATTGCTGAGCAGTTAAGCCTAATATCTTCTCTAATCCTGGTATGCTTATTTCAAATTCATATGTTCCATTGCAGTATTGTAATTGCTGAGCATCTAATGACATGAATAGAGTGGTTATATTGCTCGTTGTTAATAATATTGCGTATTTCTGGCCACTAGGTAATGTTACATTGACATATAGTATCTTTGATAAGTATAGTGGTGTTGCATATATTCCAAATTCTTCGAAGTTTGGTGCGTTCCATGTTAATGGACCATAGGTTCCTAAAGCTAGATATGCTGGTAAGTTAGCACCATAGTATGACTCATTATAGTATAATGGCACATATGATGCATATAATGGTGTTGTTGCATTAGCGAAGTATAACGTTGCAGTTATGTTTGGTACAGTTATTTGTGTTTGTACTTCATATTGCTTTGTAGCTTTAAAGTAGTGGTATACAGCATAGTCAGTACTTACATACTTATAGTAGTCAGTTGCTCCTACGAATGAAGCGTTAGGTGTTAAAGTTATAAACGCGTTTGTCTGATAGGGGACTAGATCTGGAACGTATGAAGACAATACTTTGAATGTCACATAGTTAGTTATAACATAATCAGCATTATATGGAGCATTTTGCGGATATATCTCTAAATATCCTGGTTGAGTCTGTGAAGACCATACATTATTATTGTAACTAACAGTCAGTCCTGCTAGATAGTTTGGTTGTTCAAAGTAGAAGTTTACTGTTGGGTTATTATCAGCATAATATTGCAATAGGGATGAACTACCAGACAATTGATAAGCCTGTAGACCATTAATTGTTGTCGTTGGTACATAACTAACACTGCCTTTTACAGATACTGTTAAGGGTGAAGTTGAACTTGCAAATTCACCACCAGTTACACTATATACAGTAGAACCATAGAATACTATAGCGCCTTGTTCTGTGTTTCCATTATAGATTAATGAACCACTGGCATATGTGAAGCTTCCAGTTGGATTGCCTGGTACTAATATTGCATCGGGGTCATAGATATAGACGTATGGTGCATTTGTGCACTCAAAACTTTGGGGAGTAATCGAGGATCTAGATATACTTGGGGGTATTATAACTGCATAGAAGTACCCTTTGTTTAATGTTACTTGTTTACCTGTGCTGCTATATGCTTGAACAACAACTGAAGTCTCGTTACTCCATATTCCAAAGTCTACTAATGTTATATATGCATACTGTGGAACAGTTACAAATTCTAATGTTAATGGGCCACTACCAGTTTCAGTTGCAGGTACGCTTGGTGATAGCAATGTGTTTGAGAATGGGCCTAGATAAGGTGCAACCTTTTGTAAGTCTAATAATCCGTTATATGTGGTTGCCTGCATTGTTACTTGAGATCCAGATATTTGTAATTCATATTCACCACTAGATGTTAAGTATTGTGCAGTACCCATGTATTGCATTGCTGAAGTACCATTTATTTCTGGATAGGCCGGCGTTACTATAATACCATCAAATGATATACCTGGTAATGGAACATTGTTAAATGGTAATGTTGCATTTGTTATTAACGTAAGAGTGGCTGTTGCTGATGTAGAAGATAATGTACCAGTATCTTGGAATGTAGTTAGTCCTTTAATGGCTATACTTGATGGTGGAGTTGATAATATAGGTGAAGTAGTATAGTAGTTACTTACACTTGCCTCTATACCTTCATATGCTGTTGCAGCTAAAGTTGTATATGCTGTATAGATTGTTAGGCTAGGAATGCTTCCCACTACAATAGTTACAGTTTTAGTCGTACCATTAAACGTACCTGTTATAGTTATTGTTGATCCTGGTGGAGCATAGTAACCATATACAGGTAAAGTGTAGTTTTTAGGTTGAGAAGGTAAGTGATAAAACGTGGCATTAGTTAATTGGTTGCTTGTGTTATAGTAGTATACTGTTAAGTTACTGAAGTACTCAACTACTGTTCCATTATGTGGTACAGGTGTTATTGCTATTAAAGTAACATTGTAGGGGTCTGGATTCTTTAATGTAAGATATCCGCTTACAGGAACTGGAACTCCGTTTATTGTTAAGTTATCACCATCAGTTATAAATCCTAAGAAGCTCACATAGCCATTGGCAAAGGTGTAAGATAAGTAAGTAAATTTACTTGGGAAGTTAGTTATTGAAGCGACCCATCCTAGCTGAGCCATATTGATTTGTAATGTACCAGGGACTGAATAGTTTAGTTGAAATGTTAAGTCATCGTTGCCAGTTGATACGAATGGATCAATTATGCTTGTGTTAATTAATGCTCTACCCCAGATATATGGCTTTGTTGTAGCAGCAGATAGCATTGATGGACCTAAGGCTCCATATAGCTGTAATGGGTTGAAGAATCCTGTTGCTTCTGGTGTTGGGATGAATAGAGGTGGTACAAACTTAAATGGAGCAAACACCAGTACTGAATTAGTTGTATAACCAGCAGGTATTGAAACAGAGCCAACTGCTATAGTACCACTTATGAAACCAGAGATATACTCGGTGAAGAAGGAAGGAGATGTTAAACTTGGATTTACTATATCCTTTGCAATATTTGAAGGAGCTTCTCTAATTATTGGAGTAGCGTTCAGGAACTTTACTGGGGTAGGAGCTTCAAATTCATTAGTTATAGCTAAATTTGTAATGTTTAGTATTTGTGCTACTGCACCTTCAGGTATTTCTAATGTTGGTGTTGATGTATTAGAATTTGGACCAAGTACACTGGCTAAGATTATTACATACTCAATCTTGCTTGTGCTTGGGTTATATGCGAAGTAAATATCGTATTTGGTAGCACCTGAAATATTCCACAATGGCAAATAGTAAGAAGTTCCGTTAAAGTTTAGAATTACATAAAAGTATTGGTCAAATGCAGATGCTAAATAGGAAATATTTGCTTGGCTAAGCGTTATATTGTTAACATTAAATACAAAAATTGTTGTATTACACTCTGAACAATAGATGGCATAACCTTGTCCTACTGGTGGCAGTTCTGCTTGTGTCGTTGTTGTGAATGGTATTCCAATTAGGAATATTCCAAATATGAATAGTATAGATAGGATTAGACCTAAGATTTTATTCATGGCACTTCTAACTATAAGAAAAATAGAATTTTATTTATAAAGTTTTGTATACACTTGTATACAAACTTGAAGGTAGTAACGTTATACCTTAATTTCTAAATAGGTTATTCTCGGTATATTGTTAAACTCTTACAAAGTCAAAATTACTTAAATCTAGGTGATCTCTCAATGATTTTCCATCTATAAGGAAGATGTCAATCTTAAATGGAAACCTTATAGCGTTAGACTCAACATAGACCCCCTGGTTAAAGTTAATAATCCAAACCTACGGCTAACCTAAGACTATGAATAGATAGTTAAGATCCCATGAGCTTAAAACGCGTAAATGTAATAATCTTTATCTAGCTTTTTAACTACGCATACCTATTATTAACACCTAACCTAACTAGATCCGTATAAAAATTTTTCATTATATAAAATTGACTAGGCTAAAATTGTTTTAAGAACCTTTATCTTTATTAAAGGATGAGCTTTGTATTATTACCAATACATTTAATAACTTTTGTATAATTTAAAACCCCACATGATTACACTTTTTTAATGATACGGCGACCACCGAGATCTACACTCTTTCCCTACACGACGCTCTTCCGATCTACCTCAACAAGTAATTGTTAACGTTGCACCAACACCATATTACTCTGGTTATTATCCGCAAGGTGTCATAGGGATAACAACTACTGGTTCTTCAGCAACTTTTAATCTATATCTCTTTAACCCTACTTTTTCGCAAGAAAGTGTTCCAGTATACGTTAACTCATCACTCTATACAACAGTAACCTTATCACCTTACTCTTATCAAGCAGTACCAATATCTCTTAGCTTAGGAAGCCATGTAATAACTGTTGAAGGCCAAACTTTATACGCCCATGTATATCATTCTTCTTATTCACCAATAACAACTTATATTAATGGAACACCTAATGTCTACATACTGCACGCTCAACCAGGAAAAACTTACAATTTCCAAATTTCTTTCTCTTCAACACTTAATGGCACTATGACTTCTTTCATTTACACTGATATAGGCTTTTATAAACCTCCAACTTATCAACAAGGTGCAACGCCTATGCTATCACCACAAAACACTTTCTTATTACAAATCCCTAATGGAATACCTCAAGGGATTTATTACGCTTATATATACACAGAATTTAATAATGCTACAAATGGTGCTCTCCTTTCATACTCCTTTGGTATTATAATAATAAATGTTTCATATGGACTTGCTTCAACTCTACCTTCTGCAACTTCAGTAAGTGAAAATGGAGTTACGATTGAAATGCAAAACATAAGCGGATATACCTACTTATATATTGGATATCCATTCTCTTATGAAAATTCATACACTATAACGACTCCTAGCGGGACAGTACAAATAGGAAACTTAACAGAGACAAACAACGTATATCCAGCTTTAATCTCAACTCCAAAGTTATTATACTATGGCTCAAGTATGCCAATAGCGATTAGTCCAGAAGGTGTAATTGTAAAATTACCTCAGTTTAGTACTGTAACTATAACAATAAAGTCACCGAGTGGTACAACGACAGTAACAATACCACCAAAGATTACAATTGGAAAGCTAAACGTTGAGGTAGTTTCAACAAGTGGTCTTCCAATTCAAAATGCAAAAGTCAGTATTTATAATGTTACAACACATTCGTTAATAACTAGTAAGATAACTAACTCTTCAGGCTTTATTTCTTATTCTTTGCCAATAGGAAGTGAAGTAAACATTACTGTATCAGCCCTAGGTTATTTCACTAACTCAACTAATGTAACAATAAGTGGTATAACAAATGTAAAAGTATACTTAACGCCAATTAAGATAACCATAACGCCAATTGAATTTACAGAGAATGGTAGTTCAATTAAACCAATAGAAATTTCTACTCAAGAATATAACTTAACCAACATAACTGTTGGCTCAACTGTGTCAATAACGTTTAGTGTAAGCATTAATGGGCAAGTAAAACCAAACGTTACAGCTCACCTAAACGAGACTTCCTCAAGCGAAAATGAGGTGAGCGTGTTAAACTTAGGAAATGGAGAGTATGAAGTGACTCTAACGTTCAAAACACCCGGTAACTACATGTTGATAACAAATGCTTCGTATAATGGTGTTTCACAGAGTTTAATCGTATTGATTCACGTACAAAAAATAATGATAACGACAACAACTGCCACATCTACGACAACTACTTCAACAATAAGTACTATAACGACTAGTACAACTACTTCAACAACTACTTCAAGTACTCCGACTTCAACAACTACTTCAGTATCCTCTACTCCGACAACACATAGCATTGTTACAAGTTCAACAACAAGCTCAGGCTTCCCATTAACTGACATTATAATTATTATAGCAGTTATAGTAATTGTAGCAATAGCAGCTGTAGTAGTTTTAAGAAGATAATCTAGTCGAAAAGTATCTCCTTTTTATTTTTATCTTTTCTTTCTTTTTTATTTTATTCCTAAGACTGCTTACTTTGCATTAAATTCTATTCTAAAATTTCGTTTTTCTATTGAAATCACAAATTAATAAGAAATGTGGACCGGCCGGGATTTGAACCCGGGACCTCTCGGTTGCGAGCCGAGCA
>ERZ1684502.111-NODE-111-length-19060-cov-144.780321_pt1 | contig 19060 bp, 22 predicted proteins | sample MGYA00580192_ERZ1684502 | MGnify/ENA primary metagenome ERZ1684502 (study PRJEB41476, sample SAMN13258264) | hydrothermal vent metagenome | biome: caldera [ENVO_00000096]; feature: acid hot spring [ENVO_00002120]; material: acidic water [ENVO_01000358] | place...
AAATACTTAATTAAAATAAAAACACACTAATCAAAAAGAAAGAATAACAGTCAACTAATTTTTATAATAAAGCGCCGGGGGCGGGATTCGGACCCGCGCGGGGTGAACCCCCACTGGCTCTCAAGGCCAGCCCCTTAGACCGCTCGGGCACCCCGGCACTATAATTATACGAATTAATTGTTTTAATTTTTAACCGCCGCTATAATCGAGTATCCTTTCACTCTTTTAATGGCTTTTACGTCATTGAAATACTTTTTAAATATGGATTTTGCTATTTCCTCCCCTTTATAAACGACAATTTCTACGATTCCATTTTCGTTCAATCTATCATAACCTTGTTCTGCTAATTTCTCTATAAACTCTCTCCCAGCTTTAAGCGGAGGATTGGAATAAATTCCATCAAATTTTAGCTGTATATTTTCTAAAATATTATTTCTTATTACTTTAACTCTATCTTCTAGCTTATATCTTTTTACATTTCTTTCTGCAAAGTATACAGCCTTTTTATCTACGTCAATCATATAAATCTGCAAGTTAGGATTCTTCAGCGCAATATAGATGCCTATAGGACCGTAACCGCAGCCTACATCTGCCACAATTCCTTTTTCTGGCAAAATTATATTCTCCAATAAAACTCTAGTACCAAGGTCAAGTCTCTTTTTAGAGAACAGCCCAGAACTGCTTATTAGAGAAAGAGGAATTCCGTTTACTACGTCATTAACTACAAACTCACTCATGCTTTTTCCATGATTTAGGATATATATCTCTCGGCATAATAACTCTTTTAGTCTTTACTACAATGCCTTTTCTCATGTTTTCTAATTTTGCAGAATCCACTGCTGCTTCGCCTATAGCTACTATTTCCCCCTTTAAAGTCAATATTGCAACGTTATCTTTTTCTTTGAACTTTTGGTATGCAACTATACCCGGCACTGTCAGCATTGCCCCATAAGTTATTGCATTTACAGCATTGTCGTTTATCACTATTTTTGGCATTCCGCAAGTGGCAATTTCCTCTGGCAGCAGTATTTTCCTTAAGTCTGTCTCGTCTTTGCAGTTTCTCCACATATATAATGCCTCAGAAACTTCATGTAGTGTTACTAGATTCTTCTCAGTAAATGGCCCAGTCCTTATTCTCCTCAGCTCTCTCATGTGTGCTCCGCAGCCTAATATGATTCCAATGTCATGGCAAAGCTTTCTCATATAAGTGCCGGGCTCTGAGGATACATCAAGAAGCACGTATCTGCCTTCATGATCTAGTATTTTTATATCATAAATAGTTCTTTTTCTTGTCCTTCTCTTAACTGAAGACCTTACTGGGGGCTTTTGATATATTACACCAACGAATTTTTTAATAATCTGTTCTAGTTCATCAAAGTTAAAGTCGCAATGAACTTCCATTAAACATACATACTCTTTGCTGGAATGTACTATATAGGGCAGAAGCTTTGTAGCGTTCTCAAGGCCTATAGGCAGAACGCCAGAAACCTTGGGGTTTCCCCGCCCCAGGGCATTGCCCTTAGGGCTCTAGGGTTCCCCCATGTCCTGCTTTTGATACGTTAAACATTTGTTTAACCCAATAAGCTACTTCATGGCTTGTTGGGCCGGGCGGTTTATCAAGGTTAATAATGGAGTTTCTTATAAGAAGCTCAATTGGCCTCTTATCAGCAAAATAACCATATTTTTCATCTGTTTCCGAATCTTGAATTATATTCCAGGAGTTATCATAATTACAAAAAGAATCTATTTTATATATAAAATCATATAGTTTCATATCAAATCACAGGTATTTTTGGCCTTATTTGCTCTTTCATATATTCTATAAGACCAGCCTCTTCTAACTTTTTCTTTACCTCCTCATCGCTTGCTCCTTTACTTATTTCAATCTTTTTGTCAGTAGGTTCTAGGTGAAGTATGTTAACTCTTCTCCTTTTTACTCCGCTTACATCCTTTGGCCCAGTTACTAGCACAAAGTTGTCATCTATTATGTCAACTATTACACATTTTTTACCAGCTTCTCTTCCCCTTGTTTTTACACATATCCTTCCTATTTCTATTGCGGGCATAACTACTACCTATTGAAAAAAATAACAGTTAGAATTTAAACTTAGTCCCAGTACTTCCGTGTCCTTATAAATTTCCTTTCAAGCTCGAGCAAAGCTTCATAAAACTTGTCCTCCCCTTCTCTCAATTTTTCTAGCGCCTTACTTATGTTTGTAGCCCCAACACCGGGAGCTGAAAGACCTATTGCGACATACTTATTGTAATCAACATAGAGAGAAGAAATCCTTTTAAGCTCCTCCAGCCTTTTTTGTTCTTTTCTAGATATTTTCTCTCCTTTTAATGCTTTCTTTACAATCTTGATGCTCTCTTCATCTTGAGGGTCTGCAACTGTAAGAAATACTGAATTGCATTTAGGGCACTTAGACGGAACTTCGCCAGCTCTATAAACGCCGTTCCACCCACAAACTAAGCAAATTACTCTAACCTCTTTAGAGGCAAGTTTTCTCTTGTATATTTCTATCATAACTGGTTTATCATCGCTGGAATGGAACACAAACAACTTATCTAAGAATTCTTTTGCTAAAGGTGAAAAGCTAGGGACTTCAAGAATTTTCCAAGTAACTTTCTTTATTTCATTTCTTATTACATCAACATCGTAGTTTTTAACAAGCAGTTCCTTAACTGCTTCTTCACCTACAATTGTATCAGCGAAAGGTTTCAGCAAGGTAGAAGATATATCTATGTCTTTGTTTTTATCTATAACTCCAAACCTTTCAGCCTCTACTAAAAGTTTCCACTTAAACTGAGGACTTTCCTTTATTGCAACTTTCAATAACTCTACTAATTCTGTTTCTGATAGGGAGTTTATCATATTAACAATTTTTACTAAATCATCTCTGTGAATAGGAACTACAGTGGCTATTGCAATATGATAAGCATCAGATCTGTAACTTGCTTTAATTCCTTTAACTTGTGTTAAAAGGATAGAAAGCAAAGCACCAATAGTGTTGTTTCCTCTTGTCCCAAAAGGAGAATGTATTACAATTAGATCGTTGTTTATTTCTATTATTATTTCTTTGTCTGAAGGAACTGGATATCCTCTTTGCATTTGCTCATTTAGAATGTTTTTAAGCTTCTCAAGTATTTCATCTGGTAAATCTACTGTATTGCCTTTCGCTAGACTGCTTATATATTTATAAACTTTTATGGAAACCTCTTTTTCTACTGGGATAGACTCGCCGAACCAACTAGGTAAAATTCCGCTTTTTAGTTGAGCTTGTTCTACATACACTTTCCCTTCTTCAATTGAGATGACTTTCCATAGTTTTCCTCCCAATACAAATACTGTGTCTTCATCAATAGTGGCAACAAATTCCTCATCTAATGTACCTATTTTAGAGTTGGTTATATGGTCAATTACTAAATAATCCCTTAAAGAGTCCGGTATCATATTAGTTTCATAATAATACTTCCATAGCCTATAGGAGGGCAGTATTTTGCCCTTTTCTCTTTTTATAATTTTTGCGGATTCTAAAATGGCTAGTATATCTTCAAATTCCTCTTCTGTTAAATCCTTGAACAAAAACACGCTCTTAATTGCATCAAAAATTTCCTTTTCATCATTATATCCCTCTAAAACCATTCCTGCAACTTCATGAGCTATAACATCATAGGGTTTATATTCTACTAAGGGTTTTTCTAAATACCCTTCTTTGAAACTGTCTACTATGGCTTTGCACTCTAAAATATCAAATATATCATTCGATGGAATAATGTAGCCTTTTGAAAGCTTTTCGATTGAATGACCGCTCCTACCTATTCTTTGAACCAATCTAATTACTTGTCTAGGCGACATGTATTGAATTACTGCGTTAATTTTACCTATATCTATACCTAATTCCAGACTGGAAGTCGCCACTAACGCATCAATCTCTCCTTCTCTAAATTCTTTCTCAGCTTCAATTCTCATCTCCCTAGAAAGAGATCCATGATGTGTAAGCACTTTTAGCTGAGTAAGTTTAGAAAGCTCATTAGAAAGATATTCTGCAGTTTCTCTGACATTTGTGAAAATTAACACTGGCTTCTCCTTTTTTACTATTTCCTCAATTTCCTTAATCCTTGCTATTACTTCTGGATTTATGTTAAACTTTAGTGATAGATCTGCATATTCTTTTTTAATTTCTGGTATTATAAGTGAAATTTCCATATTCTTTCTGGCATCAATTTTAGCTACCTCTACGTCATCTCCGAGAAATCTCTTCGCTATTTCGACATCTCCAATTGTCGCAGAAAGTCCAATCAATTGTAATTTATTCTTACTTATCCTCTTTATCCTTTCCAGCATTACAAGGAGTTCATAACCCCTTTTTTCATCCAGCATTTCTTGGAGTTCATCTATTATAATCCATTTCAAATTCTCTAGAAGTTTTCTATATTTTTCATTAACTAGCAAATATAATAAAGATTCTGGGGTTGTAAGGAGGAGCTGGGGAGGATCTAGAAGTATTTTTTTACGTTCGCTCTCAGTAGAATCTCCATGCCTTACTTTAACTTTTATCCCTAGAGCATCACCTAACCTTTTTAGCCTTAACTCTATGTCTCTATTTAGAGCCCTAAGAGGGGTTATGTATAATGCTGAAATGGGTAATGTATTTTCAACAAGAATTCTATAGAAAACTGGAAAAACTGCGGTTTCAGTTTTACCATAACCAGTAGGGGCAATTACTAACGTGTTCTTTCCCTTCAGAATTATAGGAATTGCTATTTTTTGAATGGGAGTAAGATTTACATACCCTAACTCCTTAAGCTTCCTAACAAACTCGTTAGAAACGTTTATCATCTAGCTAGTAATACTTTCTTCAGGGTTTAATATAAGTGAAGTCTTATATCATATTTTTAATAGTTGTTTTAGTTGAGGTTTTCATTTTATACTTAGTCAATATTATTGACGCTAGCTATTCTATATACGCACCTATATACGCGTTGGCTTTGATGTCGTTTTTTGGAGCTTTAAATAGCTTCCTTTCTTTTATCTTGTTTGGCTCTATATTAATGTCTTTCATTAATTTACCAATGTTCTTCGTCATATATAGTATAGTTTTTGGACAAAACATAGAAGAAACTACTTTCCTACTCCAATTCCAATATTATACTTATTCTTACATCGGCATAACAATACTTATTTTCTTAATTTATTCATTTATAAAAAGAAACTTTTATGATTATTTACTTGATGAGCTAAGAAAAACAAAAATAAACTTCTCTGTTGCTAGACTTAGCATAGGGTTACTGATTTCATTAATTCTTTACTTACTCTTATTTGAGAATTTCATTCTTTTGATAGGAAGTCTCCTATCTAGCATAGTTGTTTCACTTTACGGTTCTTATTACGAATTACCTTTAGTGACATTAAATTGGATTGCCTTACCCTATTTAGTAGTTCCTAAACAAAAAATGCCGGAAAGCAAACTAGTTATTGGAAAAATAATTGGTAAGCTAGGTAGAGGAGGAATAGCAAATTCTTCTTTTTACACCTCTGACCCAGTATATAAATGGATTGCTTATAATGGCATATATTCGATAAACTTCCAAGAAAGCAAAAACTATAATATTGTGATTATAGGGACTAGCGGAGTTGGCAAATCAACCCTAGCCAAAAAAATCGTTAAAAACCTTGAAGTCTCATACTTGATTTTCGATCTTCATGGCGAATATGATATTAATGGGGCAGAAAAAATAGATGCTTCTTCAATCTCAATAAACCCCCTTAGCTTATTTGGAAGAAGCCCAAAAGAAAGGGCTTTAGAAGTCGCTATGATGATAAAGAGTTTATTCAACCTAGGGAACCTGCAAACTATGGATCTCGCGAATCTTATTCTAGAAGCATATATGGAAAAAGGAATTGACGAGATTGACAGAAATACTTGGAATATGCCCCCACCTACATTTAGGGACTTAATTCTATTACTAGAAAAGAAGAAAAAAATAGCAACTACAACGCAAGATTTAGCAAGATACGAATCAATAGAGCCTTACCTTCAATTTCTATCTTCTGCTATATTTTCAAATTCAACAATAAAAATTGAAGATATCTTGACGAAAAATGTGATAATAGACTTCTCTAAATTACCTACAAATGAAGTAAAATACATCATTATGGAAACTTTGCTGAAATCTATACAAAGCTACATGTATATAACTGGAATATCAAATTTAAAGAAAATAATAATTATAGATGAAGCACCATTCATTTTATCTAAAGATTCCGGAAAACAGCTATTAGAGAGGTTACTTGCAGAGGGAAGAAAATTCGGGTTTGGCTTTATTATTATATCTCAAAGCACAGAATATGTAAAAGAAGTTTTAGCCAATGTTAGCTACTACTTTGTGTTTAATTTAATAGAACCTAAGGATTTAGATTATGCAAGCAAACTAATAGGGGGGTCTGATTCTCATTACTATTCAGTAATCTATGAAACATTGCAAAAGCTTCCAAAGGGATACTGCGTAACTAGAGATTTATTAAGGGGTGAAGTATATCTACTAAAGTTGACATAGGTGAGTTCTAATGTTCGATGAAGAGTCTGAGGAGAGGGAGGAGGAAGAAGAATCTGAACAAGAGGAAGAGTTAGTACCTCAAGAAGAGGAAGGCAAAGAAGAAACTACTGAGGAAGAGGAGGAGGAAGAGCTACCTGCATTAACAGTAGCTGATATTGAACTTCTAATGAAAAATAGTGAAATATGGGATAATTTGCTAAACGGGAAGATAAGTATAGAGGAAGCAAAGAAAATGTTTCAGGAATTAGCTTCTAAATATAGTACTTCTGAGAAGAAAAAGAAAAAAGTAGCAAAAAAAGCTAAAAAAGCTAAACAACAAAAAACAACTGAGGAAGAATGATTAAAGCTACTTACCCTAATGCTAAGGATTTTTATTCCCTTTTATCAGCACTTGTTAAGGTTTCTGATGAAATAGTTTTGAACTTTACTGAAGATAGTATTTTCTCAAGATATTTAACTGATGATAAGGTTCTTATGGTAATTTTAAAAATCTCTAAAGAGTTTTTAGAGGATTACAACATAGAAAAACCTTTAGGAATTAAAGTTAATATAAGTGACTTAAAGAAAATTCTTAGCAAAGCTAAATCAAAAAGTGCAAGCGTAACATTAGAGGAAACAGAAGCAGGATTAAAAGTTACAGTTAGAGATGAGAAAACTGGGGTTAGAAGCAATATATATGTTAAAGGGGAGAAAACTGGAGTGGATCAATTATCAGAACCTAAGGTTAATCTTACTGCTACATTCACTATAAATGGTAAAATACTAAGTGAAATAGCTAAGGACTTAAGTCTCATCGGAGAAGAGGTAACGATTTCTGCAAATGAAGATACCGTTACTTTCTCTGTAGAAGAATCTGGCAGAACATATAAGGCAATACTCAAACAAGATAAACCTCTTACCTCAATAAAGGTCGATTCTCCTGCTGAAGCAGTATACAGCATTGAAGTATTAAAGGACGTATTAAAGGCTTCTTCCTTCTCTTCTAACGTTTCTGTAGGTTTTGGTAAAAACATTCCTATGAAAATAGAAGCAAGAACGGATTCTGGGGGTCAGCTTATATTCTGGATAGCACCTAGATTATAAATTCCGTTATCGCTTGCCCTTTTTATAATTGCGCTGTATTTTTCTTTAGCCCTAAAAATTTCTTCGCCTTTAATTAAAATAGGAAAAGTCTTATTTCCTTCTTCGATGGTATAGCTGATACCTAGAAACTTATAGGCTTCAGTAGTTGCAGATAAAAGAATGTTTTTTGCATAGTTGCTTCCAGGTTTTTGAATTCTTGTTAGTAAAAGGGCTAGCTCTAAGTCCTTCCATAAATTAGGGGAGATCCAGCTCCCATTATCTGAGCCGTAAAGTACTTTTACATTTTGATCGTATGCCAAAGAAATTTGTGGTATACCTACGCCAAACCACATATTACTTCTTGGGCAAAACACTATAGGTATGCTTTTATCTCTAGCCAAGCTAAACTCGTCTTCTTTAAAATGCGTTGCATGAATTATTAGACTAGGAGAATATGCGCTAATAATTTCTTCGAGGTCTTCTAATAAATATTGCCTTCTTGTTTCGGATAAATGAACTGCCCTTATTTTATGAGCGAATAGATCCTTTATAATTTTAAGCTCTGAAAGTGAATGATATTTGAAATCTGGCAACCCATATCCGTCAGCCTCTTTGGCTAGCTCGTTTAAGTCGCTAAAATTGTCTGCTCGACCTAAAGCAAAATAATCTATATTTAAGTTCTGAAGAGCTTTTTTAGCTTTTCTGACTCCAGATATTCCTTGTTCTCTGAAGTCTAACAATATTCTAATGCCATGCCTAATAGCCTTTAACGCAAATTCTCTAATTCCTTCTTCTATTTTTTCAGCATAAAGCTCAAAGTGTTTGTATTTTTCGCTGTTCGGATCTCCAACTAGCTCTTTTATTGTTTTATCAATACCTATTTCCGGGAAAGTGAAATCTCCCGTATGAACATGAGCGTTTACAAGTGGAGGCAATAAAATAAAGCTCCTAGCGTCAATTCCCTCTGAATCAAAACCGTTGCCTATATGCTGAACTATATTATTTTCATTAAATTCTATGTTTATATTTTCTTTATACTCTAGCTCTTCACCTATTAATGCGGCGCCAAGATTAATTTTGAGAGATCTCAATCTTTCTATCCCTAAATAGTCTTATTATATGAAGTGCTTTAGCTGCATTAGCTACTGCTTCTCTTGGAGTGTTGCCTATCCCTATGCCGACTTTTAAATTATCTACTTCATTTACTATTCTTTTTACTTCTTCTATCTTATCTAATCCCATAAAAACTCCTATATTGTCTCCTCCAAAATAGTATGTAAAGCCTCCTACATCCTTGCTGAACTTGAATATCCTATTATAAAGCTCATAAATCTCTAAATATGCGTTAAATGGGGTTCTTTTCTTTGAAAATCCATCTAAATCAAAATGAGCTAAAACTATTTTCTCATCATCCACGTTTTTTAAATTGTCATAAAAGCAGTTTCTTTCAGCTTCTAATAGCGTTTTGCCAAATCCCAAACAAACGCTTATTGGCACTGGAGATAGCTCTTTTACTTTACCTAGAATAGAATAAAATCTTTCAATTGGAATTCCATCTAATAGAAAAATATATGAATCATATCTATATGTTAAAAGAAAAGAGTTTATCTCTGAGGCTAATTCAGTAAGATTTGCTGTGAAAGAGTGTTGAAATTTCTGAATTTTCCACTCTCTATCAAATCCTAAACTTTCCGTCCATTCTCTATATCCAATTAGATTTATCTCTGCTATTTTCACTCTATTATCACCGTACCTTCTGCACTTCCAATACTCTTAAGTTGCCTAAGCCTCTTTACAAGTTTTATAGCCGCTTCAACTGCTCTAGTGGAATATTCCTCAATTCTTTCAACTGCCTGCTCATGAGTAACTCCATGTCCAATGATTCCCAAAGTTACTGGTTTTCCATATTCCACTGAAAGATCTAATAGTTTTCTTGCTGCTTGAGTTGCAACTATTTCGTCATGCTTCGTCTCCCCTTTTATTACTGCACCCAAAGTAACTACTGCATCAATATCGTCTCTCTTTAGCAACTCTTTTACAGCTACAGCCATATCATAACTCCCTGGAACTTTAAATACGACTTTGACGTTAGCTCCTAAGAATTTAGCGTGGGATAATGCTCTTTGTAGCATTAAATAAGTTATATCGTAATTGAATTCTGCAACAACTATTGCTAAATTAATCGATTGGTCCTGCATGTTCATATCCCTGCCTTAATCCTTTTCCTGCATAAGGAGTTAAAGCTGTCCTTCCATCCCTTACAAGTTTAACTAAGTTTATTGCGTGTTTTTTCACTCTGTCTATTGCTATCTCCTTCAATTTCTCTTCATCTTCTGCTTCATCTTCATGAACTGTAACATCTATTATGTGCTTTGACGTTAATAGCTGAGCCATTATTAGCCCTATGCTAGCAGCAAGATAGCTATATTTGTCTAGCATTGACTTGCCAACCCATCCTAAGGTTATTACACCATCACAACCCTCTTCTAAAAGCCTTTTTGCAGCTACTGGAAGGTCTTTAATCCCTGGCACGGTATATCTTACTATTTCTGCGTCAGGATCTTCTGCTCTTATTGTTTTTACTGCAATACTTCCCATATCAACCCTTGAAAAAGTTGTATCCACAACGCCATATTTTCTCATAATAGCACCTCCTTTAGGATTTCTTTGCCTTCAATAAAAAGAAAACCATTGTATTTTGCATACCTCATAGCCTTTTCCTTGCTCATACTTACTTTATCATCAAGCATTTCAGCAATTACAGCGCTCTTTTCTAATCCAACATATTCCAGCAATGCTATGCTTAACTCTGTATGTCCTTTTCTTTTATTTAAACCTCTTGACATAAGTATTGGCACATGACCGGGCGAATAGAACTCATTCCTAAACTTCTCAATAGCGGCGTCTTTATCTTCCTTTAATAAAGAGATCACATTATGCAGTTCACTTATAGTTTTAGCCCTATCTTGATCGCTTATACCAGTTTTTGTATCTATATGGTTAACCCAAATAGAAAATGCTGGATCATCTCCATAAATAGGCTTTTTACTCAAATAAGGGTATTTTTCTTTCACAATATTGCTCATAAAATCTATTCCAAGTTGTTTTCCGTATTCCTCAGAAGTTACATAACATATTAAACCACCAGCATCTTTTCTAAGCATGTTTATGCTTTTCCAAGTTATTTTACCTCCATAAAACATTAGGTCTACTTCTTCTTCTCTTCCATCAAAGTCGTAAATAAGTACTGGCAAGCCCTCTTCAAGGTTTTTCCTTAAATCGCTTTTTGATACCATTAAGTAAAGTTTTAATCAATAATATAAAAGCGTATATACTAATAACCTTTATATCTTTTTAGTACAATAAATGAAACTATTGAAACTATTGAGATAATCAAAAATGTAAGGTAATTAAAGTCAAGTCCTTTGCTCTTTGAGAAAGCTGATGTAGAGAAGGGTGGTAAGGTGATCGAAACATTCTCTTCACTTGAGTTACCAATTATTTTCACATATTGAGAGGGTGTAACTAAAATAATTGTCATATTAGATGCAAACATATAATTTACTTTGATAATTGTAGCATTCATACTTTCATTGTAAAAAATTATTGGCTTATTTAATAAAGAATAGAAAGAACTAGAATATGTTATATTCATCTTTGATGAGTTGAAAATATACAAAATAAAGAAAGGATTACTAAAAGACAAATTTATCTTTAAGGGGGATTCATTAAATTGCTGTTCTATATAAATATTTATTAAAATATCTTGCGAAGGAATTGTATAAGAATAATGTGAAATGGTGAAAAACGAATGCGAAGGAATCGAGTAGAGCAATAATAAAATCATACACACATTTATTAGGGCTTTGAAGATATTATTATTAGGCATGTCGACTTCGCCTTACCCTAATCCATATAGCTGGAAAATGATACTATTAACACAAGCAGGGCTAATTCTGATTTCTTATGTACTCTCATTATATCCTCAGTACTTCTTACCGATTTATATAGTTTACCTCATTGTTATCATGGGTGTTACTACTGCTATAGCAATGAGAAATAGTCCTATGCTTAGCGAAAGGAAATATTTACCAGAGATTATGAATTCGAGAACATTATTTGAAGAGAAAAGAGCTGGAGAGCTTATACAGAGAGATGAAGAATACCTTAAAAAGATGCAAGAACTTGCAGTAGCAAATCTTAAATCATTAGGATTCTTTATACTATATTTTATAGTGATACTTATTCTATATTATAATGTGTTATCAAGAATTGTTAATCATTTTATAGGTTATGACAGATTTGCAATTTACATCGTTTACTTCGAAGCGCTATACTTGTTTAACATGTTTGTTTACAACAGAAGAATTGTAAAAGTCCAAATGGTAGAAGTAATGGCTCCACAGAGCTACAAGATAACGGAGAAAGGAATTTTATCAACAGATAAATCTGGAATTTATTTACATTCTAGACATTTAATTAATGCAGAAATAATAGACAACAGAGAGAAGAAATATGTGGAAATACATTCAACTACTTCAAAATTGCCTTACAAGATTAGATTATATACCACAGAGATTGATAGACTCTTAGAAGTATTGGACAGAGTTAAAAGGTTAGAGTCTAGGAGACAACAGTCTGCTAATTCTTGAAAAGTGAAAATGGCTATATGAAGCGAGAACATTATATACTATTGCTCCATCCTTTTTGTCCCAAATCCCTTTCCCTATTTTGTTCTGCATAGAGAACTCTACATCGTTTCCTACATTTATAGCCTTAGAAACATGAAACTCATGACCTCTAATTATTTCTCCTTTATTACCTAGAAGATTATCCCTTATAATTTCTAGCTCCGTATAACCTATTGTTAGTCTGTCTTTTGCCTTTATGCTAATATCAAACAAGTCTACCATCTTATAGCTTCTATCATCTATAATCTCTTTTGATAAATACATAAGTCCGCCGCACTCAGCCAATATAGGTTTTCCTTTTTCTGCCTCTTTCCTTATCCAGCTAATAGTTTTATGTGAGCTTTCTAGCTCTTGCAAATGCAATTCTGGATAACCGCCACCAATATAAATTAGATCTGCTTCTTCAACAGTTTCGTTTAATAGAGGGCTAAAGAGTTTTATCTCATATTGCTTACGCAAAATATCAAGATTTTCTTCATAATAAAAATTAAATGCTGAATCATAAGCCAAAGCAGCCACTCTTGTTTTTTCTTTTTTCTCTTCTTCAATTTCATCTGGCAAAGGTGAAGCTGTAGAAGCAATTTCTAAAATTTGGTCTATATCAACAGTTTCTTCTATAGACTCTGCTGCTAGCTTAATTACCTCTTCTGCTTCCTTATAGTCCTCTGTAGTGTATAAACCCAAATGCCTTGACGGTATAACAAGTCTTTTGTCAAATTTTACATAACCCAAAACTGGAACATCTTTTACTGAGTTTTTGCAATAGCTATAGTGGGTTTCAGACCCTATTTGATTAAATATAACTCCTTTAATGTTCGCATTTCCATATTCTTTTAGTCCTTTAACAATTGCACCGACAGTAGAACTTACGTTACTACAGTTAATGAGAAGAATTATTGGGGTTTTTGTTACTAGAGAAAGTTGATATGTGCTATAATCTAAATTAACACCATCATATAACCCCATTACCCCTTCTATTACACCTATGTCATACCCTTTTCCGTATTTGGATAAACTTCTTATAACTCCTTGTTCACCCATCATCCATAAATCCAGGTTTATCGATGGAGAGCCAGAAGCTATCTTGTGATATTTGGGGTCTATGAAATCTGGTCCTGCTTTAAATCCTCTAACTTTGAGTTTTTTTGATAGAAGCTTCATTAATGCAGATGAGAATAGCGTTTTGCCTGAATCACTCCTATCTGAAGATATAATTATACGGGGGAACTCCACGAGAAAAAATAAGAAAGAGATTATAATAAATAGATTTAGGGATTAAGTATGCGAATTGTTTATGATGATGTAAGAGACTTGAAGGCAATTGTTCAAGCTTTGCTAAAATTGGTTGATGAGGCTCTTTTTGATATTAAACCAGAAGGAATACAACTAATAGCAATAGATAAAGCTCACATCTCCTTAATAAAAATTGACTTACCTAAAGAAATGTTTAAAGAATATGACGTCTCTGATGAGTTCAAATTTGGATTTAACACTCAATACATGAGCAAGCTTTTGAAAGCAGCTAAAAGAAAAGAAGAAATAGTTATAGAGGCAGATTCACCGGAAGTAGTAAAATTAACGCTAAGCGGTGCTTTAAATAGGGTATTTAATGTTAATAACTTAGAAGTATTACCACCTGAAGTGCCAGAAGTTAACTTAGAGTTTGATGTAAGAGCTTCCATAAATGCTAAAGGCTTTAAGAATGCTATAGGTGAAATATCAGAAGTTGCTGATACTTTGCTAATTTCTGCTAATGAAGAAAAAGTAGTAGTAAAGGGAGAGGGAGAAAATAAAGTAGAAGTTGAGTTCACGAAGGAGACTGGAAGCATTAGCGAGATTGAGTTCAATAAGGAATGTTCTTCTGCATATGATGTTGACTATCTGAATGATATTCTCTCTCTGACAAAACTTTCTGACTTCGTTAATGTTGCATTTGCTGAACAAAAGCCTATGCAATTAGAATTTAATATGGAAGGAGGAGGGAAAGTTACTTATTTGCTTGCCCCCAAATTATCTTAATGAAAATAGAAACGGCGTTAATCGGAAGCTATCCAAAACCGGTAAAAATAGCAAAAATAATTTCAAAATGGAATAATGGAAAATTAAGCGAAGAAAAATTTTTTAAAGAAATTGAAAAATTCATGGACAATTTCTTTTCAATGATGGACTCATTCAAGGTAGACTATACTACAGACAGCATGGTAGAATGGGATGATATAGAAGATTTAACATATTCATTCATAAAGGGAGGCCAGAAAGAGGTCTTAACTAGATTTTTTGATAACAACTTTTACTACAGGCAAATAACCATTAAAAATAAGCTAGAATATAAAGAAAACAACACATATGTTAAATATTTTGAAATGGCAAGAGAGTTATCTAAAAGACATAAGGCAAAGCTTAAGGCAATAATTTTAGGACCTTTAACATTTCTTAAACTTTCCAGAAACGAATATTATAAGAAAGAAGACGAACTAATGAGAGATTATGCAAAAGCTGTAAATGCTTTACTTTCCGAAATAAAAAGTGACATTATTGAGATACATGAACCTTCAATATTTCAAAAAGGAATAAAAAAGGAAACTCTAGATTTATTACCGGCAATTTACAACGAAATGTTATCTAAGATTAGTGCTGAAATCCACTTACTAACGTATTTCGATATAAACTTTAACAGGCTGGAACACTTCCTTAAATTGCCTGCCACTGTTTATGGCTTTGATGTAACTGAGAACAACAAAAACAAACTTGGAAAGCTGTATAAGTTTCTGAAAGATAAGCAAGTTTATTTTGGCGTCTTAGATTCTAGAACTACAAAGATGGAGAAGATTGTTACTATAAAAAGAATTGTTGCTAGCGCAAGCAAAAACGGAATTTCAAGGCTAATTCTTGGAAATTCTTCATTTAATGATTTTATTCCAGAGGTAATAGTTCAGAAAAAGTTTAAATTATTACAAAAAGCTAAGGAGATGGTCTTAAATGGATGAGCTTCCTATTTTGCCTACAACAGTTATAGGTAGTTATCCAAGACCAAAATGGCTTAGAGAGGCAATAAGGCTTCATAAAGCTGGAAAAATATCGGATGAAGATTTAAAGGAAGCGTTTGATGATGCAGTAATAGTAGTGTTGAGAGATCATCAAATTGCCGGTGTTGATGTGCCTACAGATGGAGAAATGAGAAGAGATGAGATGGTTGAATTCTTTGCAGAAAGAATAGCAGGGTTTAAGTTTTATGGCCCAGTAAGAGTATGGGGGACGAATTATTATAGAAAGCCTTCTGTTGTTGGAAAAGTTGAATATGTAAAGCCTATGCTAGTTGATGAGTTCTTGTTTGCAAAATCAGTTTCATACACAGAAAATTTAAAGATCACTATTACTGGGCCTTATACAATCGCTGAATGGTCATATAACGAGTATTATAAAAGTAAAAGAGATCTTGCCTTCGATTTAGCTAAAGTAATAAATACTGAGATGAGGAAATTAGTGGAAGCCGGGGCAAAAATAATTCAGATTGATGAACCAGCAATACATACTCATAAAGATGAGGTTGAGTGGGCAGTAGATGTTGTAAATGAAGCAATTAAAGGAATAAACGTGAAGGTTGTAATGCATGTTTGCTATGGCGAATATAGCTACTTAGAACCTTATCTAGATAAACTTAACGTAGATCAAATTAATCTGGCTCTAAAGAATTATAATTATGAGCCAGTCAAATTGTTTACAAAATGGGATAGAGAAATTGGAGTAGGTGTTATAGATGTACATAAAAAGAGAATAGAAACGCCAGAAGAAGTTGCAAACGACCTAAGAATGCTATTAAATTACTTCAAACCAGAAATGGTTTGGGTCAACCCAGACTGTGGGCTAAAACTTTTGCCTAGAAAAATAGCATTTCAAAAATTATATAATATGGTCAAAGGGACGCAAATAGTGAGAGAAGAACTTAAAAAGAAAGGATTTAATACTATCTCACTAAAACCTTTAGTTAACAGGTGAAGCTTAGTGAATAAGAAGAGGCCTAAGGGTCAATCACATTCAACTAGGCCAGTAAGAAGCGGGCCTCCAAAATGGGTGAGATTTACTAGGGAAGAAGTAGAATTACTAGTTGAAGAGTTAGCTAAAAAAGGATATCCGCCAAGTATGATTGGGCTAATTTTGAGAGATCAATATGGAATTCCTCTTGTAAAGCAAATAACTGGCAAAAAGATAGTGGAAATTCTAAGAGAGAAAGGTATAGCTCCAAAAATTCCAGAGGATTTGTATAACCTTATAAGAAAAGCAGCAAATATTAGAAGGCATTTATTTGAACATCCAAAAGATAAGAAAGCAAAAAGAGGATTGGAAGAAGTAGAGTCTAAGATAAGAAGATTAGCGAGATATTACATAGAAAATGGAGTATTACCACCAGACTGGAAATATGATCCAGAGAAAGCAGAGCTAATAGCTTCTGGAAGCCTTTACTAAACTATTTTCTATCCTTTCCTTTAGAATTTCTACTACCCTTTCATCTACACCTATAGGGTCTGCAATAATTATTTTTGCATTTTTTATTTCAGCTAACTGTTTTGGAATATCCCTTTTAAAATGAGTTCCTGCAGCAAAAAGCAAAGGTACTACTACTATTGTGTCTGCCCCTTTATTAACTAGTGCTTTTGCTGCCTCTGTTATAGTTGGAGTATTAAATTCAATGAAACCATACTCAACTAAATCAAAATATTTTCTTAAAAGATTAGCATATTGAATTGCTACATCTTTCCACTCTGGAATTTTACTTCCATGTAAAACTAAAAGCACACCAAGCATACGTATTTTATGTAACTTCGATTTTAAATACTTGTATTCTAATTTACCTTACCAAGGGATAATACTTTGCCAGACTTTAAGATTGTCATATCTGATCCTCAAACTAAAGAGCCTAAACAGAAAAAAGTTAAAGTAAAAGTATCTGATAAAGTTCAATCTATTCAAGGAGAGAAAGAAGGAAAAGCAATCCCAGTTGCGAAAATAAATCAAAAATTAAAGGAAGAGCTAGGGATAGATAATTTGCTTACAATTGAAATTACAAAACAAGAAGGAGACAAAAAGGTAAAGGTAAAAACTCATTTCAGAGTAGAAATTGATAACAATGTTCCTCCAGATGAAGTATGGATTTCTTCAAGTATTGCAGAAAAGTATGGTTCAAATGAGTTTGAAGCAATAGCATATAGAACTAAATCTTTCCAAATATCTATTGATCAGTCGAAAGCATCTCATTTAATTGGAGCAAAAATAGGTGATGTAGTAGAACTTTCAATTTCAGGCTTAAACTTCAAGCTTAAAATTACTGGGGGCTCAGACAACTCTGGATTTCCTATGAGGTTTGATGTGCCTGGAGGAGCTAAAAGAAAGCTATTATTAAGTGGACCGCCAGGTTTCCATCCAGAAGAAGATGGAGAAAGAAGGAAAAAGACTGTTCGTGGCAATATGATAACCCCAGAGATAGTTCAAATTAATACTGTAATAGTTAGGTGAAAATTATTTGTCTTGGCCTCCGGTACAACCAGAGGTTAACATAGGTGTTGTTGGTCATGTAGATCACGGTAAAACTACTTTAGTTCAAGCTATCACTGGAATTTGGACTTCCAAGCATTCTGAAGAGTTAAAGAGAGGAATGACAATAAAGCTTGGCTATGCTGAAGCAAGCATAGGAATTTGTGAACATTGTAATAAACCAGAAGCATATACAACGGAATACTCTTGTAGCCAATGCGGAAGTGACGAGAAGCCAAAATTTCTGAGGAGAGTGTCTTTTATTGATGCTCCAGGGCATGAGGTTTTGATGGCAACAATGTTATCTGGAACTGCATTAATGGATGGGGCTATACTTGTAGTTGCTGCCAATGAGCCTTTTCCACAGCCACAAACTAGAGAACATTTTGTTGCATTAGGAATAGCAAATATCAAAAACCTAATTATTGTTCAGAACAAGATAGATGTAGTAAGTAAAGAAGAAGCTTACAATCAATACAAGCAAATTAGAGAGTTTATAAAGGGTACATGGGCAGAGAATGCCCCAATAATTCCAGTAAGCGCTTTGCATAAAATAAACATTGATGCTGTTATTGAAGCTATTGAAAAGTATATCCCAACACCTCAGAGAGATATAACTAAAGACCCAATAATGCTTGTTATAAGAAGCTTTGACGTAAATAAACCGGGAACTCCTTATAATGAGCTAAAAGGAGGAGTTTTAGGGGGTAGCATAATTCAAGGTAAATTAGAAATCGGAGATGAGATACAGATATTGCCAGGGATAAGGCATGAGAAGCCTGGTGGAAAAGTAGAATATGAGCCCTTATATACTACTATAACATCGATACGCTTTTCAGACCTTGAAGTGAAAGAAGCGAAACCAGGAGGGCTTGTCGCTTTAGGAACAACTTTAGATCCTTCATACGTTAAAGCTGACAGTTTAGTTGGAAGTATAGTGGTAAAACCTAACAATAAGGCTGTAAAAACTTTATGGAATTTAAGGATCTCTAATTATCAGCTCCTTGATAGAGTTGTGGGTTCGAAAGATCTAATAAAAGTAGAAAACATAAAGAAAAATGAAGTACTTATGTTGACTTTAGGTTCTGCTACAACGCTAGGTGTGGTAAAAGATGTAAAAAGTGGAGATTTAGAAGTTGAGTTAAAAAGGCCGTTAGTAGTGTGGGATAAAGATTTAAGAGTTGTAATAAGTAAACAAATTGCTGGAAGATGGAGAT
>ERZ1684502.112-NODE-112-length-18914-cov-136.384273_pt1 | contig 18914 bp, 15 predicted proteins | sample MGYA00580192_ERZ1684502 | MGnify/ENA primary metagenome ERZ1684502 (study PRJEB41476, sample SAMN13258264) | hydrothermal vent metagenome | biome: caldera [ENVO_00000096]; feature: acid hot spring [ENVO_00002120]; material: acidic water [ENVO_01000358] | place...
CAAATTTAAGCTTTAACTAAATCTTTTAAAAATTTTTAAAGTAGATAAAAATTTATCATTATATATTCTATATAGAACTATATATTACCTTACACGGATAAAGGGTTTTGAAGTAGTACTAATGAAATTATTTTTTCTCACTCAATTATTTATTTTTATTTAACCCATAAAAATCTGTGCAGTTAGAAATTTTGTCTTTGGTAGTTGCATTGGCAGTCTCTCACGCATTAGAGCCAGATCACATTGTAACTTTAAGATTAATGAAAAGAAGGAAGGAATATGCAATGTTTGGTTTGTCTCACGGCATTGGATTTGCATTGATCGCTCTGCCTTTAGTTATTATTTTCTCCTCATTTCCTTTTCTTGTGCTTATAGGTGATTTAATTGGCTTAGGCTTTGCAATTTTACTGCTTTATTCAGAGATTATAGGTAAAGAAATAGAGTTGAATCTGTCGAAATCTTTCGGATCTGGAGTTTTACAAGGAGCTTTTGCTATAACCCCTTCTAAAATTGTAGTAGCTATATTAGCTTCAGAGGTAGGCCTTCTTTTAGGTTCTCTTTATATTTCTATATTTATAGTAGTGTCTTCCTTTACAATCTTTTTAGTTGGGGCCTTAGTCTCTTTCCTAATAAGCTTAAGAGTTGATATCTCCAGATACATTAATATTGGAATTGCCGTGTTTACAATTATTTATATCTTAACAAATATTATAAAGTGATGCCGGCAGAAATTGTTTATGAGCCCTATAAGAAAATAGTAATTCATGAAATAATTGAATTGCCTTTTGATGAACTAATTTCTGAAGTCATAATGCAAGCTAGAGCCTTAGGGGGAACTGCAATACCTACAATAAACTGGTGTGATGGGATTGCATTTATCGTTCAACCATTTCCCTTAACTGAAGATATTGTAAAAGAAATGCTTAACGGAAATATACATTATGCAGGAATAATATTTTCAAGGAAAGAGGACTTTCAGCCAGAAATTAGAGGAAATTTTGGAGTAATTAGACTGCTAAATAGATGCAACAATCCGAACTTTAAGGCTATTGCTAATTTCCTAAAGTCTTTTAGTCCCTAGCTCATAATACCAGCAATAAACTTCATTGCTATTTATAATAACTTTAGGGGGAGGAGTTGTAACGCACGCTCTGAAAAGTCTTCTATCATTTTTTGCTAATTTGCAGTAATCATGAAAGGGACAACCTCTAAGTGCAGGGGAACTAACAATTTCTATGTCTATTTTCTCTCCTTTTTTACCAATACTTAAGACGGACTCTTTTAAGAATTGGCTATAAGGGTGATAAAATTCGTTATTCTTACTTGTATATTCCAACAATTTTCCTCCATATATTACGTAAGTCCTTTCGCATATGTTTTGAAATTCCATACTTGTAAAGAAGAAAAGGGTTCTAAACCCTAGCAAGTTAGTGGCTTTTATTATTAGCTTTATTGCCAAATCTTTCATTTGTTCTTCAAAAGTGTCCAAGAAGTTTTCAACTATTAAAAGCTTAGTAGTTCCAAAAAAGACTTGGGCGAGTTCAAGCTTAAATCTCTCAAATTCTGAGAGTTGACTCACTTTGTTTGTTTTATCTATATCGAGAAAATCATCTAGAAAAGTTATTCTTTTCCCGAAGTTTCTCTCATATAGTCTTAGTACCTCTTCAACTGAAAGAGGGATATTTATCCTATATCTAGGTATTATTCTAATGTGTTTTTTGGGAATAACCTTATACAGATAATTGATTATTTCCTCTTTATCTTTTTCAAAGCTACCTATGATGCATGAAATTTTATCTATTTCTAAGTCGAAATTTTGCAAATGCTTACCAGTAATATTACGAATTACCAAGGGAATCCCAGACATTTTACTTTTCTTCCTCCTAAATCGACCAACTTAGGTTTAATGGTCTTGCATTTAAAGCTTGAGTACCTGCAATTAAGGCTATATATACAACCTTTCCCTACAAGGTTTTTTCCTTTTAAGTCTTTGTTTATCAAATCTATCGTATAGGGATGCAAAGGATATTCGAGAACCTCGGATCCTTCTTCTACTATTTCCCCCTTATATAGTGTTACAAAATAATCAGCTAACCTTGATAAAACAGCAGGATCGTTATCAAAAACAATAAGCCTCATATTAAATGTAGACTGAAGATCTATAATAGAGTTAACAACGTTAATAATTTCTGCCTCACTCAAATTATATTCAACGTCATCAATGAATAAATACTCTGGCTGGAGAAATGAAGCTAACGCAATTCCTACTTTTTTAAGTTCTAAAGGTTTTAGCTGGTATGGATAATATGTTAGGACTTCATCCTTTACTCCTAGTATTTTCAAAGTTTCTTTCGCAGTTTCAAGTATATATTCTTCATTTTCTATGCCATGGCTTATTCCAATTTCTATGAAGTGCGAAGCAATATCGTAAATTGGATTAAACAACTTCATTGTATCGTAAAACACTACAGAAAGTTTTGTCCAAAACAGCTCTTCCCCTTTTTCAAAAACGTTTATGTCATCTAGTAGTATTCTTCCTTCAGCTTTAGTAAGCTTAAAAGTTGCATTTATTATTTCTTCTTTTCCGCTATCTCTTTGTCCTAATATCCCAGTATCTCTAGTTATATCAAGAGTGAAGCAGTTCAACTTCCCTTTTACTGTAACACATTCATAACTTAACATTTCAAATCCTCCTTATTTCATCTGCCAAAATTTGAAGAATAATAAGCAAAATACCCCTAAATATAGCTGGAATAAGAAACAACCACCAATCTGGAATTAAATGTGATGCGGTGTTAAGTAAAGTAGTCAATGTAGGAAAGTTAGGATCTCCTACACCTCCGATTACACCCATTGCAGTATAGGTCGATATTCCATCAATCATAGAAGGAACTATAAGTTGAATTCCTTGTTTCCATCCTAAAATTCTAAAGCCCACCCTTATTGGTATTTTATTTACTATTTTTCTGAACGAAAAGCTAATTGAATTAGAGTAAATCATCTCTGCTATTTGCCTAGCATAAAGCGGCCATCCAGTTAGCCCAACAATTAAGGCAGTTATGAAGAAATTCGCCTTTAATGAGACCCCAGTTGGTACACCATAAAATAGAGCTATAGAAAGGAGAAATGGCAATCTAGGGATTGAGTTAAGAGAATCTATTATTCTTACCATAATAGTTCTAGCCTTTCCTCCAAGAATTCCTGCAATTGTGCCATAGCTTATAGACAATGCAGTCTCTAAAATGCCAACCATAGAGCCAAAGAGTAAAGTGTTAACTATTGCGTTTGCATTAACATTTATCATGTTTTGCCCATCTATATATGTCCCTAATGGGTATTCTGGATTAGGGGGAGTTAATGGCTTCCCTGCTGGAAGTTTATAAAAATCGAGGAAGATACTTGCTGAAGTTAGAAAGAGTAGTATGCCTAGGCTTATGTAAAGTCTGATCATCTTGTCACCCTTGGGTCTAAAATTCCATAAACAATATCTGTAATTAAATTAGATAACAATGCTATAGTAGAATAAATCATCATAACTCCTTCAACCAATTTATAGTCTCCATGAAAAACTGCAATTTTTAAAAGCTCTCCTAAGCCAGGCCAAAGGAAAATGCCTTCAACTAACATTTCAGCTAATAGCATTTCAATTAATGCAGATGAAATAGAAGAAAGCACTACCACAGTTACATTCCCTATTACATGCCTGTAAATCAAAATATCCTCTTTCAATCCCTTGTAATTGGGTATATTTTTTGCATTTAGTAAAAACCTATTAGAAAATATACCTACATAGGGGAAGAAGAGTGAAATTAAGGGCATAATGAGATAAGGTGCTAAATCTCCTCTTGGTGTTCCATATGGGAAGATTGGGATAAAGAAGTGAAATAGATAAATAAGAATTATTGCGAAAACCCATGAGGCTAAAGCCGTTCCAATGTATTTCCATTTATCAATTATTAGCTTTATAAGCCTGTTTTTAATTCCATAAACTACAAGGAAGGCGCTTAGATATACTGTTAAAGCGAAGGAAATTCCTAACAAAAGTGAGGTATATGATAGTGCAGTAAAAACCAAACTTGTTACAGATATTCCAAAGAAAGAGCTATTGCCTAAATTAAAAGTTAGCACTCCCAAGATTATTTTGTCTAATGGCCTACCGTGTATCGTTTCTAGTAAAACAACAACTAAAATTATTAGAAAAGCTGAAAATATGAAGCTTGAGAAACGTTTGAGAAAGTATCTATATAGAGAGCCTCCCACTGCATAACCCTTAATTAATTCCTCTCCAAGGGCTCTAGATTGGAAATATAATATTGTACCTTTAAATCCTATGAACGTGCCAGCAAGTACTAAGAAAAGCGCTATTGGGGAAAGGTAAGCATAGGGTTGTATATAGCCAGAGACAATGTAAACATATTTCGTTGTTTCATTAAGGGGGATTAAAGAAATGTTACTAACAAATATTGTCTTATTAGGCGTTATTATTGTAGCATTGGGCTTGCCAAAAACTAATACACTCCAATAATATTCTTGCCAATTAGGCGGTGGATAAGCTAAATCACTGTAATTATAATTTATTACTTCAATTTTTTCAGAATATAAAGAAGTATAAGATAAAACTAAACCAAGGGATAAGAGCAAAATAGAGGTGTAAATTAAGGTGCTACTTTTCACAAGGCGTAATTTGTTGCTTATCTTATAAAATTGATTAATAAAAAATCATGAAAAATGTAAAACTTCTATTCCTTTAAATATTTCTCTCTTAAATATTTTAACAAATCTTCTGGGTCATATGTTTTTCCAAAGGCTTTCATCAATAATTCTTTTGGCGAATAAGTAGCACCATATTTGCAAATTCTTTCACGCAACCACTCCTTTACTTTTTCTATTTTGCCTTCTGCTATATCATCTTTTAGCTTAGGATATGCAGAATAAATCATACCAGCAACTACATTGCCCAAAGTGTAAGTTGGGAAATAACCAATAGATCCTTGAGACCAGTGAATGTCTTGCAATACGCCTTCGCTGTCATTTTTAGGTCTAACCCCTAGATATTTGTCCATGAAGTCATTCCAAATTTCTGGCAGTTCATTCACCTTTATTTCCTCATTTATCAGCTTCTTTTCAATTTCGTACCTTAAAGCAATATGGAAATTATAAGTGACTTCATCGGCATCAACTCTTATTAAGCTTGGTTTAACAGTGTTCACATATTTGTATATCTCTTCTTCGTTGTACTTCCTCACAAAATCTAGGTATTTAGTTAGCAAGGGGTAAATGAGGTTAATGAACTCTTTGCTTCTGCCTATAACGTTTTCCCAAAACCTAGATTGCGATTCGTGAATCCCAGTTGAAGCACCTTGAGCTAAGGGGGTTCCCTCAAGGCTTTTATCTATGAGTAACTCATAAGTTGCGTGGCCACTTTCGTGAATTACAGAGTAAATTGTCCTCTTGAAGTCCTTCCCCTCATACCTTGTTGTTATTCTAACGTCATTTCCAGAAATCCTTATTGTAAAGGGATGAGCAGAAATGTCTAGCCTAAATGAGTCTTCTGGCATTTTCAACAATTTCACAATTTCAAGGTTTACTTTTTCCATGTCCTTAACGTCATAGCTTACTTCCTCTAATGGGTGGGTCTCTGGGAAATACCCTTTTTCTCTAACCTTTTGAAGAATGTCCTTTAAGTTTGGTAATAAGACGTTAAACACTTTATCTCCATCATCAACAGTAAAGCCTTCTTCATAAAGGTCTAATAAAGCATCATATGGGTTTTTCTCATAGCCTAAATAATCTGCAACCTTTCTTTCCAGCTCAACTATTTTCTCCAGATAGGGTTTAAACTTTGCGAAATTCCCCTCTCCTTTAGCTTGCCTCCACACAATTAAAGCTTCAGAAGTAGTTTTGTCCAACTCTTTTATAATCTCTATTGGAACTTTAACGTAAAACTTAATTTCTCTGTTCAGCACCCTTATAAATCCTTTCTCTTCATCAGTTAAGTTCTCCTTCCCTTGATATTTAGAAACTAAAGTGTTGATCTTTAAATACTCATCTTTTAGCATTTCGCTAAATTCTCCAATTACTTCCCCTCTAATTGAGGCATCAGATGGGGGCATATATGTCTCTCTATCCCATGACATTAGACTAAGTGCATAATTTATGCTCCAGACCTTTTTGTATGCATCTACAAGCTCTTTTATGTTTTCAAATGCCATATTAACTAGTTAAACTGCCCATTTATATTAATTAGGTTTATAAACTATCGATATATCTTTCATTTATGTTTGAGGGATTAGCTAAATTCATTGTGAGGAAATGGTATATCGTTCTAGTTATTTGGGTTTTGCTCATTGTTTTATCAGCTCCTCTCTCTTCTCTTTTCTTCAAATCTGTTAGTTATCAAGTCACAATTTCTGTTCCAGGAAGTACATCTGCAAAAGCTGAGAACATTGTATCTCATTACTTTAAATTGCTTGGCGCTTCCGGTTCTAATGCAGTTTTAATAATAAAAGGCAATGTAAGTAAGTATTCAAGTTTTTTAGCCAATCTAACTAGCTATGGAAACATTTCCCTTTACAATTTTTACACAATAGAGAAAGGAATATTAAATCAAACGTTGACTCAACTAGTTCCTAAAGTTGACAACTTAACTAAGGTTTTAATGAACATTAGCCAAAGCGAAAGGAACGTTAGCATTAAGCTTCAGAACGAATATGAGAACTTAAAATCACAAATAAATAAGCTTGAAGAGCTTCACAACGCTACACTTGCACTTGAGAAAGAATACATAAACGTTAGTGATACAATAAACAATACTGCAATTCAGCTTAAGCAATTACAAACTGCAATGAGAGATAATTACACAACTTTTGTAAATATTCATGAGAGCGAAATAAAGGTAAATCAAACAATTCATAACATTTCCTTATTCCTATTTGCCCCAGTTAATGCCTTTCTTAAAGTTTGGGAAATTGCATTTAATCAAACTCATAGCGTGGCTCTATCAAACGAAATAGCATATCAAAAAGTAGCATCAGCGATAAACAATACTGAAGAAAAAGAGTACTTCAAGACGTTCTATCATTTCTGGAATAGCAGTGAAATAGTCCCCAATCACATTTATATAATTGCAGATCAGGCAGTCTATAATGCATCAAAAGTGTTCTTCAATGTTACTCAGTTCAAGTTCGTCTCTTTCATTCTTTCTAATGTAAACATCACGAACTACAATAATGATAGTGTAATTGAAAGGACTACAGTGCTATATTTCAATCAAACTTATCATTTGCCCATTTCATTGGGATATGAGTTATTAACACAAAACCCCTTTGATGTGCTGTTAACAATTTACTCGCAAAAAACCGGGCTTTCTCCAGAGTTCCTTGAAAACGTATATAACTCCACAGACCTTGGCTATTTAGCTTATCAGCTCATCATTAGCAAAGTTTCAAATCAAACTCAAAAGGAGTTTATAACTGAGGTATATGAAAACTTATCTGAAGGGGCAAAACTCTTCGCAATTAAATATATCTCTAAGCAGTTTAACATAAGCCAAAGCGTTGTTAGCGAAGTCCTTTCATTCAATTCTTCAGCAGATTACATTAATTACGTATCTTCAATTGCTTCAAATAAGACTAAACTGCCAGAATGGTTCTTTGTTAGTTTATTAACTACGCATAGCATAAGCAACCTTACAGCATATCTCTTTTCATCTCATTTGTCGCCATTGTCAAATCTATTGCAAAAAAGCAATTTAACGACAATGAAACTTGCTTTAATGTTGCAAAACTGCACAAACTTTAGGTCTTTGGCCTCCGAATTAATAGTAAACTACATCAACTTCTCTCCTCTCTTAACGGTAAATAAAACTGGGCTAATTAACGCAATTTTGTCTAACGCAAGTGTAAATGAACTAATTGAGGAAAACAACTTCCCAATAGAGCCAATACAAAACATAACTGACAACCTCTACTCCTCTAACATGTTTTTAATCTTTATGAAAGGCAACTTTACTTATCAAGAAGCTGAAAACTTTGAGAAATTTATTCAGCAAAAGCTCAACTTAACTACATATTTAACTGGCAGTGAGCCAGTTAATTACCAACTAAAGAACGTAGCGAAATTGGCTTATTCAATAGCAATACCAGTCGGCATAATTTTGGCAATTTTGCTTGCTGGCATATACTTTAGGTCTTTTATAGCAGCATTTATGCCATTAACAATTTACCTTTCAGCTTATTTAGTAGCTTCAGTGTTCTTATGGGCAGTTGTTATAAAGTTGCTTAACATAACTGTTAACTTCCTCACCCCCAGCGAAGTTTTGCTCTTAGCATTGGGTCTTGGAACAGACTACGTTGTGTTTATAGCAAGTAGATATATTGAAGAGAGGGAGAAAGGGAAGAGCAAAGAAGAGGCAGTTTATGAAGCTGTAAGATGGGGTGGAAGGGCAGTGACAATTACAGCCTTAATTGTTATGTTATCCTTCTTCTTCATTTACGTGTATAAGATACCTTTCTTCTCTGACACTGCAATTGCAGATATGCTAAGCGTTGTAGTTGTTTGGCTGTCAGCAATAACTTTATTCCCTTCAATATTGCGTGCAGTTGGAGACAAGCTGTTCTTCCCTAGAAAGTTAACTACTTCAGTTAAAACAAGAAAGGCTAACATAAAGAGACCTTCAACTTACGTTGGTGTCATCTCTGCAATCGTGTTGGTTTCAGTAATTATAGCTTCATCAACACCCTTAACCTTAAATGTGCTTGCCCTATTGCCACCTTCACAAGCAACACAAGGGGTTTCAATTTTAAGCACTCAATTTAAGTCTGCAAACGTTTTCCCAATATATGTTGTTATACCATATAATGGGACTTTCAACCAATCAGCATACAACTACGCTGTAAACATTTACAAAGAGCTCTCCTCAATCCCCGGGGTTACAGCAGTTGATTCCCCAGTTTCGCCATATGGAGGTTTAATTAACTATTCTGAGCTTTCAGCATATAATTACACTCAATACTTCTCTCACGGCTATATGCTGTTTGTTGTGAATCAGAAATATCAGCCGTTCTCAGTTCAAGCTTTTAGCGTTGTAAAACAAGTGGAAAAAGTTGTGAAAAACGCCTATATTGGAGGAGGGCCAGTAGATGATTATAACATTTATCACTTCGTTACTTCCAATTTCGCAATAATAGTTGCTGAAATATCAATAACCATGTTTGTCCTTCTTTACATTATGACTAGATCTTTAGCAGTGTCTAGCATTGTAATTTACACTATTTTGTCTGCTGTCGCAATAACTTTAGCATTAGAGAGATTGCTCTTCACTTCAATTTTGGGATATTCAATCTTTGCTGTAGTTCCAATCTTTCTAGTTTCAATAATCATTGGAATTGGAATGGACTACAACATTTTCCTTATTTCAAGGGTTCATGAAGAGCTTGAAAAAGGGTTAAATATGGAAGATGCAGTTGAAACTGCTGTAAGCAACTTAAGGCTCACAATAGCTTTTTTAGGCTTAATTTTTGCAGGGACCCTTGGGTCACTAATGTTAGTAAATGCTTCAATACTTCAAGAATTGGGATTTGCTTTTGCAGTTGCTGCTGTATTGGAAACTACTGTATTATGGAGTTATCTCGCCCCATCTCTCCTTGTTATTTTATATAGGAAATTCAAGGTTAGGCCTAAGTTAATTGTGTAAAAGAATTTAGTTTTTTTGTCAAAATATCCTTCATGCTTAGAGAGCTTCAAGTTATCTTTAAACTTGCCCCTAGGATTCTGAAACTTAGGGAGTTTAGGCAAAGGGAGCTTCAAGGAAAGCCAGTAGATGAGAAAGAAATGGAAGAGGAGGCAAAGAAGCTGTTAAACGCTTTTATCTCTTTAGGCCCTGCATTCATAAAGTTGGGGCAAATATTGTCTGTTCACTCAGATATTATGCCAGAGCCTTATTTGAAAGAGCTGTCAAAGCTTCAAGATGAAGTTCCACCAGCTCCGTGGGAAGAAGTTGAAAAAATAATTAAAGAAGATCTTAAAGAAAAATACGATGAGTATGAAATAAATCCAACTCCAATTTCTTCAGCAAGCATAGGGCAAGTGTATTTAGCAAAAGAGAAGAAAACAGGGAAAACAGTTGTGTTTAAGGTAAATAGACCCAAAATAAGGGAGATTGCTGAAAGGGATGTAAAAGTTATTAAGACCTTGCTCCCCTTGACGAAATACTTATTTGACGAATCTTTTTACGAAAGTCTAGTAGCTATTGTAAATGACTTCAGCAAAAGAATATTTGAGGAAATGGACTTCACTAAAGAGGCGTTCTATATGAAGAAACTGAAAGAAGAGCTTGAGGAGTTCCCAGACGTTAAAGTTCCAGAAGTTTATTACTACACAAAGAGAGTTTTAATAATGGAGTACTTGAAGGGATATAAGGTAACTTCTGAGGAGGCAAAGAAAATTGTGCCTCCTAGCTATTTAGCTTATAGGGTTTTCAAAGTCTTTATGCTCCTTTTATTGACAAAAGAGTACTTTCATGCAGACCCTCACCCTGGAAATATTGCAGTTGATGACAAAGGGAACTTAATAATTTACGATTACGGAATGATAGGGAGAATGGATAAAGAAACTAGGAATAGACTGCTGAGGGCTTATGCTGCTTTAATAAGGTTTGATGCTGTAGGCTTAGTTAAGGTTTTAGAGGAGTTGGGGGCTGTTCAGCCAGAGGCTGACAGAGAGTTATTAGTTAAGGGGATTGAGCTCTTCCTCAAAAGTTATGAGGGAGTTTCAGCAGAAACTTTAGAAATTGAAACATTCTTAAGGGCAGCAAATGAAGTCTTTTACAGATTTCCCTTAAAAATACCAGAAAAATTGGCTATATACATAAGGATGACTTCTGTTTTAGGAGGGACTTGCACGCAAATAGACCCTAACTTTAATTTCTTTGTTAATCTTCAAAAGCTGATTGAAGAAGAAGGGCTACAGTGGAGTGCAATGTTTGATGATATAAGAAACACAATTCAGACTGCAATAAAAAAGTTTAGACTTTCTCTGCTTGAAAAGCCAATTACAGTTCAAAAGAAAAATAATAGAATGGCTATTATCTCTTCATTAATCGTTATTTTAGCAATAATTTACTATTTAGTGTCTCACGACGCAATAATTTCAATCCTTATGGGGATGTTTGCCTTAACGATAAGTAGAGTTTGAAATTACTCAATCTTTACTACTGTTCCTCCAGCTATTGGTATTTTAATTGTAAGCACCCCATTTTCATACTTTCCAGTTATTTCAGCGTCTTTTGGCACACTGTAAGGAAGCTTTATCACTTTCCTGATTGACTTAGGTCTTTGCGTTAAATATTTAGGCGAAGGTTCTGAAATCTCCCTTTCAGCTTCAATAATTAGCTCATTTTGCCCAGTAACCCTAGCCCTAATTTTCTCCTTAGGAAATCCTGCTAAATCTGCTACAACTACTAGATATCCTCCTTCTTCATACATATCAACTGGTGGGTAAATTAGTTCATAAAACCCTCTTCCAAGCTCTTCCATCCTCTTTTGTATTTCTTTACTTAGATAATATGTGAAGGACATAGTCTCACCTCTTTCTTCTGAAGAGGAAATACTTGACAATCCTCCATATTAAATACCATTTAGCTATTCTTCCAATTCCCATAGGTAGATATATCTTTTCCTCGTTAATATATTTTTGCACTTAAGCTGATGACGCAAGAATATATACTTGTTAGTAAAAATTAGAGCGTGCTAGGGAAATTAATTTACGAAAACCTTCAAAAGTATGGCTTCCCTTACCCTATAGATAAAAAAGTTTGTTCTGGTTGGGCTAAGGATATACCAAAGGGCGGGTCAACAATAATCTATACATCTTGTATGTATCAAACAGCTTCACTAAGCGAAGTTTACTCCAAATTAATTCCTTATGCTGAGAAGCTATCTCCTTTTTCCTTTTTAGGAAAATTCATAAAACCTAAGAAAGAGGAGCTGGATAGGGCTTACCTAGTCTTAAACAAAATTGCAAATTTGCTGAAAAAGAATGGAATAGAGTTTGGCTATCTCTATGAGGAAGAACCATATAGTGGGGCTATCCTTTTAGAGCTTGGTTACCTTGATGAGTTCAAAAGATATGCACAACAAGTTTATGAATTCTTCAAAAGCAAAGGAATAAAAAGGATAATTACTGTAGACCCCCATACCCACAACGCCCTCACAAGATATTCTGATTTCATAAAATTTGACATTGAAGTTGTGAGCTACTTAGAGTTAATTAAAGAGGCAAAAGCTGTTACAAGTGAAACTTTCGTCATTCACGATTCCTGCCTTTACTCTCGTTTCCTTGGGCTAAGAGAGACTTATAGAGGAATAATACAAAAAGCTGGAATAAAGACTGCTGAGGACGAACTTGTGACTGGGAAAGAAACTTCTTACTGTTGTGGCTCACCAATAAAGCCTATAAACCCAGAGCTAAGCGATAAAATTGCCAAAACTAGGGTTGAGCAACTCTCTAAGCTGAGTAAGAACATACTTGTTGTTTGCCCAATGTGTTACGCAAACCTTTCAAAATATGCTGAAAACATAAAGGATTTGGCGGAGGTGATTGAATGAGCTGGGATATAGCTATACAAAGAACAATTAATAACAACGTACCTAGAGTTTACAAGATCTTGAAGGAACATCCTTACATCCTTGAGCTAGCAAAAACTCTTAGAGAGGCAAAGATGAAAGTATTGTCAAATTTAGAAGAATACGTAGAACAAACGTTAGAATCTGTGAAAAGAACTGGTGGAAACGCTTACTTTGCCCAAGATGTAAACGAAGCAAGGGAGATTGTTGGTAAAATTGTAGGAAAAGGCAAGATCGTCGTTATGGGCAAATCAATGGTAGCTTATGAATTAGGAATAAGAAAGTACTTAACAAGCTTAGGAAATGAAGTTTGGGAGACTGACCTTGGTGAATTCTTAATTCAGCTTTCAGATGAGCCACCATCTCACATAATTGCCCCTGCAATTCACATGACAAAAGAGAGGGTTGCCAAGTTGTTAAGAGAGAAGTTAGGATTTGACGTTTCAGAGAACTCTACTCATGAGGAGCTAGTTCAAAAGGTTAGGGAGTTCTTGAGAAACAAATTCCTTTCCGCAAATGTAGGAATTACTGGGGCTAATGCAGTTGCAGCAGATACTGGCTCAATAGTCCTTGTTGAAAATGAAGGGAATATAAGGATGTCTACTGTAGTCCCCCCAATTCATATTGCAATTACTGGAGTTGAGAAAATTGTACCTACATTGCATGATGCAATTATTGAGGCTTTAGTTCAAGCAGCTTTTGCTGGTCTTTATCCACCAACTTATATTAATGTGACGTCAGGCCCTAGCTCCACGGGGGATATAGAGATGAAAAGAGTTTCACCAGCTCATGGCCCCAAAGAGTTTCACTTAATCCTTGTTGATAATGGAAGAATAAAGGCAAGCAAAGATGAGATACTGAAGGAAGCACTTCTGTGCATAAGGTGTGGTAGATGTCATCTTCATTGCCCAGTATATAGAGTTTTAGATGGTTCATGGGGAGTTCCTCCTTATTCTGGCCCAATGGGCGCAATGTGGTCTTACATTATTTATAAAGATCCAAAGCCAGCAATGTATTGTACACATTCTGGAAATTGCAAAGAAGTATGCCCAATGAAGATAAATATACCTAAGGTGTTAGAATATATAAAATATTTAGGAAATAAGTCAGGTTAGATTTTATTTTCTCTGTTTTTATTTAACAACAATGAGAATTGCACTTTTACTTCTGTTAGCCCTTGTACTTTTCTCAGTTATTCCTCAGTCGTTTTTCGTTGTTAAGCAATTTTCAAGCAAAAACGTTTTTGCTGTTCAACCCCTTGGAATTACTGCTAATGGAAACTATCTTTACGTAACAACTTTAAGCGGAGTGTTAACTTTGTCTCTAAACCTCACAGTGATTAATTTCACTTATGATTATGGCGCTGCGATTCCTTTAGCTGTGAATGACGAAGTTTACGTAACAAATTACCTCAATGATACGTTAGATGTAATAAAAAATGGGGTGATCATAAATACTATAACCTTGGGAGGAAACTTTGAGGCAATTTCATCTGCTCCTTCAATGCCAAGAATGTTTTATGGCTATGGAATGGCTTATGACCCTCATAATGATCTACTTTACGTCACTGACAGCTATCTAGGTTATGTAGTTGTAATAAATCTAGCAACTGGACAGAAAAGTGTAGTTTATGGCTTTTATGCCCCCACTGATGCGATTTACGATCCTAATAACGGTTATGTTTACATCTTAAACTATTACAGCAACAACGTAACTGTTATGAGTGGAACTTCGATAATTAATGTTATATCAGCTTATTTCCCACCATCAATGGGCGTAGTTGCAGGAAACCTCCTTTATATTGCCTCTTTTAATTACAATTTAATTGACGTCATCAATTTAACTTCTGGAGCACAAAAGGAAATTTTAACGGGGAATAATCCATATTTTCTAACTTATGACCCAGATAATGGCAAAGTTTATGTGACTGAGTTCGGCTCAAACAGCATACTTGTACTCTATAACGGTGAAGTAGTAGGGAATTACACTATTGGATCTCAACCTGCTGGCATACTATACTATAACGGCCTCCTCTATGTAGTACTTTATGGAGAGGATAAAATATTGGCTTTAAACCCCAACACAATGCAAGTAGTTTACAGCCTTTCGCTAAATCACTACTACTCCGGAATTATATCAGCTTTTGGCAACATTTACGTTACGGAGTACTATAATAACAGAATTGTTGAGTTGAACTCTGAGGGGGAAGTTGTAAGGTCATTAACTTTAATCAATCCTTACAGCATCACTTTTGGGAATGATGAAATTTTTGTAACTTGCCCAACAAATAACAGAATTGTTATTCTTTCGCAAAACTTATCAGTTATTGGCTATATAAAAGTGCCAGACCCTACTGGAATAACTTATTACAATGGGTTGATTTATGCCACCAGTTTCAGTAATAACAAACTCTATATAATTTCTCCTAGCGGTAATGTAATATCTAATATCTCTGTTAATGGTGAAGGCCCTTCTTCAATTACTGTCTATGAAAATAGAGTTGTTGTTTCTGACGTAATCTCCGAACAACTCTCAATATATAACGGTACTTGGATAGAGATCAACTTAACTTTCTCTCCTTTGGCTTTATTTAGTTATAACGACTTCCTTTACGTTATAGGAAATGGGACAATAGAAGTCTTCAAAGGTTTTGAACCAGTAAATAAGATTTACCTAAACCGTTTGCCGAACATGTATTTGCTTCCACCAATAAGTAGTATTGAATATAATGGCCTTGTGTATATCCCCTATGGAAATCAAATCTATGTGTTCAATGGCTCTAACTTAATTAATTCTATTCAACTTAACAAAACTGTTATAGGCATAGCAGAGTTGAATGGAAAAATATACGCAGTTTCTCCTTTCTCCTCTTTGTTCATTCTTCAGCAAGAGTTCACTATAACCTTTCATGAAGAGGGCTTGCCTAATGGAACAAGGTGGGGAGTTATAATTAATAACACTGCATATTACACAACTTCACCAATTTTAACAATAAACTTGACTCAAGGATTGTATAACTTCTCATTGATAAGCGTTAATGGATACAGATCAAATATAACTTCTGGTGTTCTGAACGTTGTTAATAACTTAACAATTTTCGTTAAGTTCTCTCCGATAATATATTTAGTGACCTTTAGAGAAGAGGGTTTGTCAAAAGGGACTAAATGGGGTGTTGAAATTAATGGGACAGCTTATTATTCAACAAATAGCAGTTTAACAGTAACCTTGCCTTATGGAGTTTACAAATACCAAGTGTTAAATGTCTCTGGCTATTACTCAAATGTCTCTGAAGGGGTAATAGTTGTTCCAAATACGTCCATAATACTCATAAAATTCTCTCCCATTGTTTACATTGTAACGTTTAAAGAGATTGGCTTGCCTAATGGGACAAAATGGGGAGTTATAGTTAATGGAACAACTTATTTAACTGATAAAAACGTTTTAACACTCAACCTTACCTATGGTACTTATAGTTTCTATGTTAGCAACGTCACTGGCTATTACTCCAATATAACCCATGGAATTCTAGTAGTTAACTCTAGTAAAGTCATTTATGTTAATTTCTCTCCAATTTTCTATTCAGTTAAAATAATTCTAATTGGTTTGCCAAATGGTCTTCAATGGGAAATTTTAATTGACAATCACACTTTAACTTTCAACTCCTCCACAGTTATGATCAAATTACCTTATGGAGTGTACACTTACTATATCGAGTTGCCTAATGGATACACATCTTCTCAAGATAGAGGAGTTATTACTGTTAATAAAAACTTAATTCTCAACATTAGTGTAATCCATATTAATGAAAGTGAAATCTCAACGTTTACTTCTTCAGTGACTTCTTCAACAAACTTTACTGTGTATAAAGAGATAGGCGTAGTGATAATCATTTTGATAGCTATACTGTTGGCAATATTTATAGTGAGAAAGAGATGAAGGGCATGCCTTATAGGACAAATTTTTTAATCAAATTACTTGCCATATATTATCTTTATTGTATGATCTGAGACTAAGTCTTTTACTTTTACAGTGAGATGAAGATCATATTCTATTCCCTTGACAAGCTCTGATAAGATTTTTTTATCAAATCTAATGACAACTCTTTGATCTTTATAAGGCCTTAAATTTCTATTTACTATAACTTTGGGTGTGTAAGAAAGGTTGTCAATTTTTGCAGATACTATTGTACAAGGAAGATTAGCTACAAGGTTGAGGCGTACTGACCCATCACCCCTTAAAATTCCATAGCCCAAAATCCTAACTACATTTTGTTCCAACTGCAAAGGTTGAGCACTAGAAGTCTGTTGAACGTTCAAAGGTTTTAATTTTCTTACACCAACGTAGGTTATTATATAACCAAAGTAGGAGAGTATTACTGATGTTATAAGTATTGCTCCACGTTTTATTATGCTGTTTTTATATACTTCTCCTAGCTTTCGAAACCCTAGCCCTAAAAGTAAAGTACCAGAAATCCCAAAGATTACAGATACTATCATAAAACCTACCCATGCTAAAACTACAATAAAAGTTATTGAAGATAAAAATGCTGACATAAGCAAACCCGCATTCCCAAAAATTAAGAAAATTGAAGATGCAATTAGCAATGATGAGCCAGCAATGCCATAATGATCCGAACTTAGCATTCTAAATCCGTGCCTTAATCTATAAAATGCTGAAAGGTTTATGATACCCATGAAGATAAAACTTAATGTTAAGGGGGATAAGCTAGAGAGAGCAAAAGTGCCAATCCTTTTTACAATAATCTCTATATTAGAAGGGGGATAAGCTTTAGTATAAAGAGAGACGAAATATACTACAATACCAAGAATTAAGGAGAGAATTATTGCGAGTAATCCAGCTTCAAAATCCTTTGATGCTCCTTCTCCCATTGACATAATAAAATTCTAATAAGAAACGATAAAAAAATTTAAGTGAAGGTCACGTAAACCTTTACTGATTGTCCATTAGCTAAGGTTAAAGTTATTGTGTATACGTTTTGCTTTATAAAACCTAAATTCATCAAAGGAGGAAATTGAATTGTCACTGTGTTATTTCCTTGAACTAAAAGCTGGGGTGTAATTTTATCTGGGCCTACAGCAATTGTTGTGTTATCTATGCTGGCACTAACTATTTGTATTTGCCCAGTTGAATATAGGTTAAATATTGCTTTGCCATCTTGTGTTAATTGTCCATTTCCAGTTTGATAAACAGAAACAAACTGTTGTGGTGTTTGATAAGGTGGTTGCGGAGTATAAGGCTGATAAGCTGGTTGCATAGGCATAAATCCTCCTCTTATCTTGTTAACTACGTCATCAATGCTGACATAGAGTAAAATCCAGCCTATGAAGTTTGTAAAGGGGATTATAATGAGTATTCCGCTTACCCACATTAAATCGGACTTGTAGAATTGACCTAAGTTATATATTGCTAAGCCTATAAGGATTCCTGCAACAAACTCTAATAATCCGCCCAAGATTATGAAGATAAACCCAATACCTATAAAGGTGAGTATTCCGCCAATAAACACAAGTAAGTATCCCCATGGTAATATATTTGCCCCAGTTAAGCCTGAACTTACGTTTTTACCGGTCTGTAAAAATCCTTGAAAAGCGTTTTTCAAGGGTGGTATAGCGAAAAGTAAAATTAGTATGAACGAAACTATTGCTATTATACCAGCAATTGGAGTGAAAATGCCCGCTACGCCTATTACCGTTGCTATAATAAGCCATAATGACGCCTGTTTCAAGGAATTAAAAGAATTAATATCTGGGTTGAAGCTCATATGCTCTTATTAGTAATTTAGTATAAAAGATTTATCTTCTAGTGATTACCTTGAAATTAATGACAGACTGAGACATATACTAAAGTTTAAAAACTTTAAACACAACTAAATCTCATGGCAATTAGAACTGGAGAGCAATATCTCGAGGCAATTAAGAACAGAAGCAAAGTTGAGATTTACGTAATGGGGAAAGAAGTAAAAGATGTAACTACTCACCCATTTTTGAAGCCCTCTGTAATGGCATTTAAGGCAACTTTTGATGCTGCTTGGGAAGAAGACACAAAGGACTTAGCTAGAGCATGGAGCCCATTCATAAATGAAGAAGTAAATAGGTTTAACCATATTCACAGATCTCCAGAAGATTTAGCTGCAAAAGTTAAATTGCTTAGAAAATTAAGCCATAAAACTGGGGCTTGCTTCCAAAGGTGTGTAGGTTGGGATGCATTAAACACTCTATGGATTATGACAAACTTAATGGCACAAAAGGGGAAGACAGAGTACAAGGACAG
>ERZ1684502.113-NODE-113-length-18818-cov-873.841656_pt1 | contig 18818 bp, 23 predicted proteins | sample MGYA00580192_ERZ1684502 | MGnify/ENA primary metagenome ERZ1684502 (study PRJEB41476, sample SAMN13258264) | hydrothermal vent metagenome | biome: caldera [ENVO_00000096]; feature: acid hot spring [ENVO_00002120]; material: acidic water [ENVO_01000358] | place...
TTGTGCAAAGAAATCTGTTGAGAGATAAATTGGAATGTATAAACAGCGAAGACGGTTTCGGCTTAGACATAGAGCAGTAGAATAGATAGCTTTATAAATATGGTTTGACTAAATAAAAAACAGTGAGACAAAATGGGGAAAGAAATCAAAGTCGAAATAAACTACGATGAAATTAGAGTAAGTGGAAGTACGTATTTGGTGCAAGGTACGCTGAAGAAATATGGACTGAAGTGGAACAAAGAGGACAAGGTATGGGTAGGGTCAACAATCGGTTATCAGAACTTAATCGAGGAATTGCAAAAGAAGGGATTTGAGGTCAAAGTTGTACAAAAAAGCGATGTGGTACTAGATTATTCGGATATTCTTGATTGGGGTAAGTAATAAGATAAGCTTAAGGAAGTAAAATAGTTTTTTCTTAGCATGTGATGAACGTCGCTCTATCTGATTTTCTTCTTTGTGATGAGGCTATGGCGGTCTGATTTTCTCTTTTTATTTTAAGTGGCTAGAGCTGTTAATCTCTTTCTAGTCTAGTTAAAGCTTTAGGTCTAGTGAGTTGTCTATCTCTTAAAGTTTATTAATTTTAGTAATACCAGTAATAAGAGTAGATAATGTTATAAATATGGTTTAACTAAAAGGAATTAGAGAGGTGAAAAAATGAGTCAGACTCCAAGTTCAAATCCAAACCAAGGTATAAGTCAAACACCTCTAGATAAAATAGTTTTCGCCCTGATAGATAAGAAGAAGCAATTAGACCAAGAGACTAATGAATTGTTCAATAAGGTCAATGCATATATCGAAGAAAATGTAAACAAGATAAAAGAAGCAGGGTACAGAGTAACATACTGGGACTGCCAAAAGAGAGGCCTGTTGTTCATTGACTGTGTAATAAACGTAGAGATAGACAGGGACTTATTCTATGCGATAAAAAGCACGACTCTTACAGGAAAGTTTGAGAATTATAATATGAAGGTAGAAGTAACAACATCCATGGGTAGAGAATATAAGCTAGAGCTAAAAATTGATGTCGAAGGAAATGCTAGCCTTCTAGATCAGCAAGACAATAATGACGATGACGAAGATTTCGACGAAGAGGACTATGAAGATGAAGAGTGAGGCGAGCTTTATGAAGACTCTTGAGGATGTAGCAAGAGAGTACTTAATAGATCTTCTTCTCAAAGAAAACCGACACACACAAAGCAGTATCTACTGCTACGGTGATAAGATTGATAACGAAGCTTATTGCACAGTTGAAGCTGAAAAAGATCTTAATGACTATGCGGTAACACAGATAACTGAAGCACATGACAAGATAACTGATAACGGAGTTGAGTTTGCGGTGCATATCATCAAGATATTCCTAAATGATAGAGTAGTGTATAACGTAACAGTTTGCCCTAAGGAGGTGAAGAAGAGTGAGTAATCCGCAGAATAATCCACAACAAGTGTCGCAACTATATTTGAAGTTTGAGCAATTAGTCAATGAGGGAAAGGTCGAGGATATTAAAATAGAAGCGTTGAAGTTGCTTAGACAGAAAAATGTTCTAGTAAGCGATGTTATTGCTGTTGTAGAAGCGTATAAGTACAAAGGATCAGATAATAAGAAGATGTTCATCATGATTAATCTCTATCTACAGAGTGGATGGTGGATCGAAATCTCAATAACACAGGACGGCAAAGCATATCAACATGTACACTATGGAAACGGGGCTACGTGATGATGAGTGAGATAGCTTTTGCTAAAGTAGATGAAAAGGAAGTAAAGGAGATCATGGACAGACTGAAGAAGCTGGTATATGAGTACAACAAAAACTTGAAAGGGACACAGCTGTATCTAAAGCCTTACAGTGCTACTTATAAAAAGAATGGAAAGCGTTATTACTATTTCGGAAGACACTGGTATTATCTTGAATACAAAAACGGAAAACTCAGGTGGCATTATCTTGGCACATATAAGCCCGTTTCGAAGCTTCCAGATCCACCAGCGATTCCCGAAGTTACAATAGTGTGGTATCAAGGAGAATACTATATGAACCCTATTGACCTAAAGCGTATCAAAAAATTCCTGGGCATGGAGCAACATGAGTAACTTAGTAACAACTACAAAATTTCTAACTCAAGTCTTTGAAGACTACGACAAAATGATTCAAGAAGAGATAGCAAGCAGACTTGGCATAGAACCATCAAAATTACAGCTCTATAAGCCATATAAATATATAGTTAAAGAGTATGAATTTCTAGATAGGATTCCAGATGAAAAGAAATTTTATTTAGATCTCATTTTTCGTGTAGATGATCATATTATCTCCGTTACAGCGTGTTACTACAGATTTGTCGATTATCTAGTAATTGAGGTTAATAAGAGAGATTACAAAGAAGGACTTGCCACGGTGCTAAGTGCAAGACTCTACGCTAAATAATTTTTTCTTATTAATATAAGAGGTGTTATTAATGTCAGCTATACCTCCCGATCCTAAAGATGAGTTTCTACTTTTTATTTCTACTTATAAAGACAGCAAGGGAAACACTGTCTATCTGAAGAAAATTAACGAAATGATTTCTTACAGGAAAAAGTCATTGTACGTCGATTATAACGATCTTATTCTCTTTGATATGACATTTGCTACTTTATTTATTCAGAAAACTAACGATTTGTTGCCTTTGCTTAATAATGCGTTGTACGAATACATAACATCATTAGACCCCTCCTTTGCAGAAGATGTAGATAAGGTGTTTGTTAGGATCTACAACCTTCCTAGGACAGTCACTTTAAGAGCTATCAGATCAGCGTTAGCTAACAAACTAATAGCCGTAGAAGGAATTGTGACTAAGATGAGCGATGTAAAACAGCGTTTAGTGAAAGGAACATTTAAGCATCTAGATCCAAACTGCAATCAAGAATTTGTTTACCCTGACCAAGATACCTTTGGTGAGCTTATTGAAACGCCGACGGTATGTCCCGTGTGTGGAAAGACGGGACGTTTTAAGTTAGTTCCAGAAAAGAGCACCTTTGTCGATTATCAGCGAATCATCATACAAGAGAAGCCTGAAGACACACCTTCTGGTCAAATGCCAAGAAAACTAGAAGTAGTACTTGAAGAAGACCTTGTCGATACTGTACGCCCTGGAGATAGAGTGAAAATTGTAGGCATGATTGAGGTTAAGCAAGAGGCTTTGATTAAGAGAGGAGCTAGCAGTGTCTTTAGCTTTCAAATGAAAGCACACTCAGTTGAAGTTTCGCAAAGAGTCTTAGAAGAAGTGAACATATCTGAAGATGAAGAGCTAAAAATCAAACAGTTAGCTAAAGACCCGTGGATAATTGACAGAATAATCGCATCAATAGCTCCAGAGATCTACGGTCGATGGGAAATCAAAGAAGCAATAGCACTTTCCTTATTCGGCGGTGTACCTAAAACAATGCCCGATGGAACGAGATTAAGAGGAGATATACACACACTAATTATTGGCGATCCTGGTACTGCAAAGTCTCAGATACTTCAATTTGCAGCTAAAGTAGCACCTAGAGCTGTTTACACTACTGGTAAAGGATCAACAGCTGTTGGTCTAACTGCAGCAGTAAACAGAGACAAAGAGACGGGCGATTGGATGTTAGAAGCGGGAGCACTTGTGTTAGCTGATGGAGGTGTTGCCGTAATTGATGAAATTGAGAAAATGAGAGATGAAGACAGAGTAGCTATACATGAAGCAATGGAGCAACAAACCGTGTCAATTGCTAAGGCTGGAATAGTTGCTAAGCTAAACTCTAGAGCCACAGTGATTTCAGCAGGAAATCCAAAGTTTGGAAGATATATAGTAGAAAGAGGTGTTGCAGACAATATTAACTTACCACCTTCTCTACTTTCACGATTTGACTTAATCTTTATTCTTATCGATAAACCTGGAGAAGAAGACGATAAAATGGCTGATCATATACTGGATGCACATGCGGGAAACATTTCTGATAAGAACATTATTGAAATTGATTTGCTGAAGAAATACATTGCGTATGCTAGAAAGAACGTAAATCCCAAGATCACTCCAGAGGCAAAAAAGATACTTAAGGAGTTCTTCATAGACATGCGGAAGAAAGGCGGTGAGTCTCCAGAATCACCTGTAATAATAACGCCAAGACAACTCGAAGCTCTGATTAGACTTTCTGAGGCTTACGCTAGGATGAGGCTTAGTGATACAGTATCAAAAGAAGACGCTGAAAGAGCGATAAACATAATGAGGATCTTCCTGCAGACCGTAGGGATTGATGTCGAGACTGGAAAGATGGATATTGACACAATAATGACTGGAAAGCCTTCTAGCATCAGAGAAAAGATGGAAAGACTGATAGATATTGTGAGAGTGTTGGCTGGAGATACATCTTGTGCTAGGCTAAAAGAGATAGTCAAAGAAGCAAAGAACATTGGAATTGAGGAGAATGAAACGAGAAGGCTCATTGAGCAAATGAGAAGAGACTTTCTCATTGTTGAAACGAAAGAAGACTGCTATCGTCCCGCTTAAGCACATATTCCTTTTTATATTAATATAATGGATATATTATACTGAGGGATAGTCCACATGTCAGAAGATTTCGAGGAAGAGGAAGAAGAAGAAATATTTGAGGAAGGTTGGGAAGAAGAAGAATTTGAAGAGGAAGAAGAATGGGAAGAATTTGAAGGTGAAGAAGAGGAGGAATGGGGCTGACAGATAGTGACGATTAAGCTGACAAAAATTCCACTAGATCTTTATGTTGATAAAGTACGGAACGGAGACAAAATATTTACAGATGGAATCTATATACACGAGAAGACAGAATTCTATGCATTAATACGGTCATACTATGGGAAGTTTATACTTGTAAAAGAATATGACAACGGAACAACAGAAGAACATGAAGTAATACCAATCAACATCTCCACGTTACCAACGTGGATATTGCGTCATATTAAGATGCGAGTACCGCATGAATTACTGGTCACGTTTGAAAAAGTGCCTGTAAAAATCAATTTGAGATGGTACTCATTAACTAAAGGGGTAACAGAAACGGATATGTTAATCCATGCCGAGCTCATTTTAGAATCTACCAAATAAGTCACATCTTTTTTTATTCCACTTTTTCTAACTTTTATTAGGTGTAGTTATGTCTGCAATTGATAGAAAGAAAACTCATGAAGAAGAGGAAGAGGAAAAGAAAGGAAAAGACGAAGAAGAAGAAGTAGCCCTTATGGAAGAAGAGGAAGAGGAAGAGGAAGAAGAAATGCATTTAATCAGATACATCGTCTTTTTATTCCATCAGCAACAAAAACACAAAAAAGCTCACATGCACATTCATTAACTAATTTTAGTACTGATTAGCCCATTGCAGATACTTCTTTAATGCATTCTGACAGTTTGCTATATTTTGTTGTGCTTCTTGTGCTGTTTCAAATGTTATTGCTGGAGTTACAGTCTCAGTAGCATTCCCTTCCTCAGCAGCTACAATTGTCTTTTGAGCTACAGGGCTGGGCAAGTTAGGTTGTTGTACTGGTACCTGTCCGATCTCGATTGATACAATGCCGTAAGCTGTTAAAGGTACAAGGACAACTCCAGAGGGCGTTACTAGGACCTTTATTTGTGTTATAGCCTTTGCATAGGCGGTGAGGGGGGCTGTGCTAGGCTTAGGTTGTACTACAATTCCAGTTATGTTAATTACTGCTTTCCCATAAGCTGTAAGGGGTGCCATCGATGGGGTAGCCTTACCAGCTAAGCTAGTTATCTGTATTGTAGCCTTTGAGTAAGCCGTGAGAGGAGATGAAGATGTCTGGTTACTTGATGCTAGTGTAGTTATGTTAATTACTGCTTTCCCATAAGCTGTTAGTTGTTGAGAGCTCATAATATCACGAAAACGTATCTCCTTACTTTTTCGTTATAAAGTTGGACTGCTATTCTGTAATCATATAAAATATAAGCTGTTCTAACTTCAAAATCAGAATAAGCAGGAAATTCTTTCTTAACTCTCTCCCTTATCTCATCTAATTGCTCTTTTCTGACTTCAGCTTTTGCTTCAGTTACATAAGCTACCAAATCGCCGTAGAGGCTTTGCAAAAGAACTACTTGCATATCTCTTTCACTTTGTTAGCTTCTTCTACTATTTTTCCGCTAAGATCCTTGGGAACTGAGTTAGCTAAAGCCATTAGGTCATCATACATACCACAGTAGAACGCTTTCTCGTTATCGAATTGAGTCTCCTTAAGTCTCAAAAAGTCGTCAATCGAAATATCTAGCTTAAAGAACTGATTATCTGCAGTCTTAATGTATGCTATCACGTGCTTAGGATTAAAGTAAATGAGCTTCTCAACCCTAAACTCAAGGATATTCCTTGAAAACATCCTTATAACTACTAAATCCTCTAAACGCCTAAGGCTTTCAGTTTCTACATGCTCAATAATCATCTTATAGCTCTTATTTACAATGTCTCTAGTTTGCTGGTGCTCATTGTAAAGTCTAAGCAAATACTCCATTACTCTGTCACGCATATCGTTAGGTTTCTGTAACTGTGGTATTTTCTTTTCAGAATACCAAGATGCCATAATAACCCACCTGCGTAATCTGGAATGAGAAGTTGCCGTTTGGATCTGTAGTTGTAGTAGTTACTTGCTGTCCTGTGATGTAGTTGTCTCCTTCAGTTTGCAGTTGATATAAGTAGACAGTAACACCACTCAGAGGTGTGTTTCCGTTTAGGTTAATCACAGTACCACTCAGAACGCCATTGGAGTACTGCAGATTCTGAATAACAATTGCTGTATCAACGAGTATCTGATAAATTGTGATTGTAAGCGATGACTGAGAACCACTTAAGGTTACCAAGTATCCGCCGTGAGCTAGACCAACGCCTAGGACGTTTGTAATCTGATTAGATTGCTCATAAGCTAGACTGCTAGGGTTAAACATGCTTACAGTATAGACACCTTTACTAGGGCTCTGAATAAACGTCACATTTCCGCCAAAGTTAATTGCGAACGGACTAGCGTTTGCGTTAGATAGTTGGAACAAGTTTGTCGGCGTTAATTGGTTAGGGTCAAACTGATAGATGTATAGTGTTCCACCGTACTGGAAGTAAAGCATTATCTCTGGGTTGATATTTCCTTGCTGATTAACGTAAACTAGAAAGCTAATACCAAACTGAATCTCATTATTTGTATTACCAGGATTATAGACTTGATATAGTGTACCTACTGATGACCCAGCACTAGGATAGCTGTTATTCCATGTTATATCGCTATATGAGATAACCCATTCATAGAGCTGATACGGTTGACCTAGTTGCGAAATTATTATTGCAATGTAGAACGTTTCATTGTAGTACACCATGTTCCCTAGTATATATCCACCTGCTTGTGGAAGTCCTTGCGGTAATAATGCCGCAACATACCATTCACTAGGGAATGTTAAGTTGTTAATAAGTGTTGATAGTTGGTTAAACGGTATAGCGAAAATTACAGCACCTAAAGTGATTGTGGCGGTATGTAAAAGATACACGTTCTGGTTTACATAATCTACAGCAATATCCAATAGCCATGATAGGTTTTTGTTCGCTGGAGCTACATTACATGAGTAGTTAAATGAGTTATTTTGCTGATTATAGACTGCATACCAGTAATATTCTACACTTGCACATATTCCGTTATTGGCGATTAACCCCCCAGTTAAAACCGCATTAGCAAACCACAGCGTTGGAACTTCATATGCAGTTATTGTTGCAGAATAGAATTGCTGAGATGAATACTGAGACCACAGAAATTCTTGCGTCTGAGAGCCAATGACTATGGCAGGGTAAGTTGAGTTGTACTGAAAGAGAAGAGCGGGCATTGTTGGGTTAAAGACAACTGCTACAAATTCGCTCTGAGGAGATTGGCTACTAAATGCTGTAATTCCAGAGATCTGTCCTACTTGTTGAAATGTAATTGGCATTTGACACCACTATGTATCATTAATCATTGCTAGGTAAAAGCTCTTATGGCATAGTAACCAGGCTGTGAGACTTGGAACGAGAAATCTCCGTTGCTGTCAGTTGTCGTAGTAGCAACTATAGCTCCAGAGAACTCATATCCGCCTTGCGATATCAGCTGGAATAATGCCACAGTAGCACCAGATACTGGTGTATTGCTAACTAAATCAGTTGCAGTACCACTTATAGTGTTATTTGCAAATTCGACATTAGTTATTACTGGTACTGCATCAGCTACAACCTGATATATCGTTATAGTTGCATTAGTAGATGAACCAGTAACGGAAATAACATATCCACCTTCGGCTGGAATTACAAAGATTACATCGTTAGGAGGAGGAAAGAGTGCCATATCGCCTGTGTTTCTGTCATATACAAAGACATACCAGTACGAACTTGAAGATGACGAGCTAACATAAGCAGTTGAAACAAGTAGCCCACCACTTATGTATATCGGCAAATACGGATACACTGAAAGAGCTGGATTTACACCATTATATGGAATATCAGCAACAGCCGTAACATTAAGCGTATTAGGATTAACAGATATAACCGCAAGTGTCCATCCCTCGGGCACGTTATAGTTGTCTAAGATTACAGGTACTAAGATTTCTGGATATATAGTACCACCACTTATATAATAGTTGAAGCCAACATTAAAACCATAGATATAGATATCTGGATAACCAGCCTCGGGCATTATATTAACTATATTACCTACTGTCTGTAAGTTTGAAGGGACATAATAGTATGTTGTTCCGTTTATTGTTGTAGTTGTTGAAGATGGGAGTGTGTTAGACCACGTTATCTCACTGAGTGAAAAAGTCCACATGTAAATTGCTTCTTCTCCTCCTCCAAAGAACAAGTAGAATTGTTCATTGTAGTATATCATCGTTGGGGCTATATCAGTACCACCTTCAGCACAGGGTGGTGGGTATGTATAATAGTAACTAATTAGGTTTTCGCCATTTGGCGGCATTAAAGAAGCTTCTTGAAATTGTGATGGAAGTTGCAGTTGATTTAAAAGAGTTGACAATTGACTAAATGGGATTGCAAACAGCAACACAATAAACATATTGTAATTAACTCCTAATAAATAGAGATTTTGATTCTGAAAATCTAAATATGCATCTGTAAAACCAGCTAGAAGATATTCACTAGCTGAAAATTGATAAGGCAATACATAACCTTGGTAATTAGAAATTTTTGCCTGATAATTAACTACAACTAGTGAACTTGCATAATCCCACCAATCTCCATAGGAACCATAAAGGACTGGTATTACTATGCTATTCTCAAAAAAGACAATTGGCGTGTGATATGCAACAATGCCTGCACTTTGACTTGCAGTCCCCCCACCATAATATTGTGCTACGTTTCCAATCACTACTGCAATTCCCATGTAGCCATTGTTTTCATAAGAGAAAAGGACTATTGGCAACGTTGGGTTAATAACAACACTAAAGCCATAAGAATATCCACACGAGTAATTTTCTATAGTACCTAAACTAGTTACACCAGATATTTGAGCTGTTTGAACAAGTTGAATGGTCATTTTATTTCACTTTATCATTATTTTGTTAGCTAAAAATAAATATATGAGAGATTTTTCATGAGCTTGAGGCACTTTCCGTTATCGTTATTTCGTCATTAGCTATTTTAATTATATTTAAACTAGAGAGTATGTTAAGAATTTGTTCTATCGCATTAGAGATTGCATTTCTATACTCTGCTTTCAAAACGTCTCCAGATTTTAGATCTAGTTGTTGTAGTTGATAAATTAGCTGTGTTATCTGTCCAACTTCCACTACGTGTGGAAGCATAGCCTCAAGAATTGTTATTAAACAATTCCTCAAATCCATGATATCCTCGGCTCTAACTTCTATATCTTGAGTAGGGACAATTGCTAGATATTGCTGAGCTATTTGCGTACATGATGGGGCTTGGAGTTGTGGTATGCATAAATATGCAATCGGACTGTTAGATGAAAAAATTACAGCCTGATTAGACTGAGCACAGATTATTGATTGTAATGATGATATGATTAACTGTGGTGTTGGTTGTGGCGTACCTATACTTATATATGCAATCGGACTGTTAGGTGCAAAAATTATTGTCTGATTAGACTGGCTCATATTACATTAGCCTCCTGCAACAACTGAATTAGTTGTTGTATTGCGTAAGCTTGAATGATCTGATGACCTAATTTAATGAGACACCCTTGAGTTGGGTCAGTAGGACATTGATTGTACGTGTAAATCAAAGGTATATTACCGATACACTCTACATCGTCACATCCATCACACTCACTCATTATCTCCCACCTCACCTTATCGTTATTGAAACTATAAATAACCACGACATGGAAGGATCTTTCTTTCCCATCTTCTTTATTCCTCTATTTAGATGCACAGCTAAGGGTGTATTTCCGTTTGCGATGGAAAACTCGTTCCATTCAAAATTAGCGTGGTTCTTGCCAAATGTAGCCCTAAACACAGCTGTGTCTGTCATCAGCAAGGGATAACCGTAGTCCACATGTCTGTAGTGTCTGTTTCTACCTAAAAGTCCTTTATGTTCTCTTTTAGGTGGTTCATCACTATCACCAACTGCTATGTGAGAATGTTGCTGATCAAACGGCGGAAAGCACATTCCTTGGATTACACATTTCCACAGAAATGTAATTCCATCTAGCAACAGCATATTCCCTTCATCTTCAATTTTCTCTACAAGGTTTTGTTTATGCTCAAAAAGAATTGAATCTATAGGTCTCCCTGCAGAACCTAGCGTCTCGATTTTGCCACTGTCATCTTCAAACTTAAAGAGTTGTATTTTTGTGATAACTTTATGATCCTCTAGTGCCACCACTTAATCACCTATAATATAATATAAAGGTATAATAATTAGCTCTTATCTTCAATCATTTTCACTATCTTCTCTGCAATCTTGTCCCAAGTGAACTCTTCTCTCAGCTTTAATCTGTGATCTTCAGCAATTAGCTTGTATTCTTCATAGTTGTCTAAAATCTCGTTGATTTTTGAAACTGCAGAATCAACGTCTACAGCATAGCCATAGCCTACATGAATACGATTCCCAGGCAAGGGTTGGACTTTTCTACCTCTCTTAACTAAAAACCTTGGATTTTCGTAATCTAACCAGCTTCCATAATCTGTAGCTACACATGGAACTCCTCTAGCTAGTGACTCAAAGCAGTTCATTTCCCATGCACCACCACGACTGAAGTTAAGCGTTATGTCAGCAAGATCATACAACGCCATTTTGTTGAATTCGTCTAACCATCCATAAACGTTGACGGCACCTAAATCCATTACTTGCTGGAACCATTCCGTATTCGCCATTTCTGTTTTCAGTACCAGAATTACATCATTTCTCATTCTTCTTAATTGACGATAAACTTCCTTAACTTCATCCCAACCTTTTCTATCTGGTGAGTGCCATAACCAGAAGAGCAAGATCTTCTTCTTAGTCCTCCTTTTGTACGCATAAAGTTCTAAAAGTGCTGGGACAAAATTGCTAGCACTTGAGATTTCCCAGACATTAGGTGTATCAAACCACCATGAATCAACACCATGTGGAATATAATATACTTTTGCTTTGACTCCAGAATTCTTGTAAACTTCAACACAGTACGTCGATGGAACTGCTACTTTATCAAGAAGATTAAGCAATTTTACGGCTGTATCACTCATTTTATCTGAATCGCAAACATCAAACCCTATTAACTCTGGATAATGCCTCCTCCACCATTCGTAGTAATGTGGGTCAAATCTTCCGAATAAGTCGTGCATTGATGAAAGAACTCTATTCATGATGAAGATAGAAGGATGAACGATTGCTTTGTCTTTTATGTGAGGGATATACTGAGGAAAAACTATTTCATCAAGCTGATAGATATCCCTGTAGTATTTTCTTAGATACTCAATCTGCTTTGTAGCTATTAGATTGAATGATGTTCTATTTCTCATTGGATATACGTAGAACATTTTGGGTCACAGTTTTCTAGCCCAACACTGTATGTTTGTGCCACCGTCGTTGTGTATATCTTCAACTTGAAATCCTAAGCTCTCTAGAAGTTTCTTCAAAGTGGGTATAGTGAACCCAGCTTTATGCGTGTTCTCTTGATAGTCCTGTCCGCCGTAAACCCAATAGCTAATTGCCTTCCAACCGCAAAGGTCATTGTAGCAGAAATTAGGATCTAGGATTACTTTCTTAGCAATCGCTTCTAGATCTGGAACTTGAATATAGATTTTTCCGCCATGCTTTAGGATTCTATAGAGCTCTTTCAGAAGTGCTTCTGTCTTCCTCCAAGTAATGTGTTCTATGACATCTCTTGCATAGATTAAATCAAATTCCTCGTCCTTAAATGGAAGCGGGAGCTTTTCTAGATCCCATAAGATGTCTGGTTTAATGCTCTCTCTTACATCTAGTCTGAGACAATTGTCATATCTGTCTTCTCCAGCACCAATATAGATGCATTTCACCTTTAGATCACCATCCTTTCTTTAGAATCTCCTGCAATTTTGTTGAATGTCTCTGATATGCGACCAATGGGATGTATGCTTTGTACTTCTCTAATCTGCTTTGCCACATTCTTAATGTTCTGTAGAGCTCACCAGCATTTACTCTCTTTAGTTGCTGATAATGCGTTTTGTGTTCTAATAATTCGCCGTAGTAAAAGTCGATAACGGCAAGAGGTTCCAGCCATTCATAACCTAGTACTTGGTAAGCAAAATTATCTTTGCCTGCTAACCAATTTGGGAATTGCTGTTTTAATTGATTATAGAGAGCAACGGCATCGTCATAGGTTTGTGGTGGACTAAACACTTGAAGACCTTGAGATTTTAAGTAGTTAATCTGTGCTTGTATGCTGTTAGAATCACCACTTGTTATTACGATAATATTTGTAGGCTGATCGTGTCTAAACTCAAAAGCACCCCATGTAACGGGATAGTTTTGTTCTAGGTTAGGTCTATAGGGATCTTGTAGTGTACCCTGTCCTTGAACTTTAACCTCAACTATTGCTTGTGCTGGTGGTAGTCTAGTAAGCGGTGCTATTAGATAAGCGGAAGTTGTATCTATACCGCCTTTCGGGCTCACATCTGCAAGCCATCTTACACCATAGTTGCCTGAGGCAAAAGTAGTATCTGTAGCGGAAATTACAGTAGTTGGTGTTCCAGGGTTCAGCGGGTCATATATTTGTGTATAGTTCCATCTCAGTCCCTTAATTGTTGATCCAGAGATTGATAATGCTCCCATTTCACCTTTGCTCATAGAAACAGTTTCTTCAGCAATAACTGTTATTGACCCATTTATATACTTGCCTAATACATGATTATTACTTGAGGCACTATAAGTAAAAATATCAAAATACATGTTGTTACCATCTAATACTCTTCCTACACTTTCTGAATAGTCATAAGTATTTCGTGCTCCAATCACCGCCTTGTCAGTGAACACATCTCTTGTAACAACTGCTATAGCGTAAGTAACAACATCAACATATACTACTTTATTTAATATTGCTAAGTACGCAAAAGACACACCATCAGTTGGTTCTGCAAATAGCTTTGGTAAAGGTAGTTGTAACGGAGCATATATTACTTCTACATTAGACATCTTTTCACCTCATAATAACTATGTGTCGGAGACATTAAATCCTTTCACCTGCTAGCCGAAACAACTATCTGAATGTCAATACCAGTAGTTGGCACTTGCACTTGCACATATTTCCATGACACACCGCTTGCGTTTATCACACCAGAACCAGCACTTGAAATAGAAACACTAGAATATGGATACCAGTTTATGCCATCTGGGCTTACTAGGACATTAAGCGTAGCAGAACCAGACACATTGTAGTAAATAGAAACGTATGGTCTTCCATTTGTCTGAAGAACTACACTCAGACCATTTGTATTGTATTCTGCTTGCACACTGCCGCTAGCACTCACAGGCTCGAAAGCTTGATCTACGCTAACTCTAACTCTACCATACACATCTAGTGGGTCTGCAATGACAACTCCTACGTTTCCGTACTGATCCACGTTAAATTTTGGTATAGCGGATTTAACTGCTTCAGTTATTTGTTGCTGAGCTGTAGGTGAAATAAATTGCAAATCAGTATTTACATTCCCATACTGATCTAGAGGCGATTGAACATTTACCTTTAGATTATAATACTGATCAAACTGGAATGGTGGTGTAGCCTCTTCTATTGCTTGTACTATTTGTTCTTGTGCAATCGGGAAGAACTCATAGATGTTTACAGGGTCACCGTCTTTAAGAACCTGCTTTCCTTGCACATAGACATTATCATTGAAGTAGCCGTAATATGCATAAATTGCTTGCCAAGCACTATCTGGTGCACCTAAATCGTAAACATCATCAATCGCTGGAATAATTGAAGCAGGCAAATCGTATAGATCCTGAAACGTAACGTCTTGTAACTGCAGGTCATAAAGTTCATTGAGAGCGTTGACTAGCTGATTCCACAGACCAGACGTCAGCCTTGTACCAGGTGCCGCCTTCAAATTATTAAACGCCATGCTCTCACCCGTATAATTTTCTCCTCAAGAAATTTAACCTTTCTTTGGTCCTTATTTTTCCTTGGATCACGACTAGCTGATACACGTTATCAAATAGCTGATTTAGAATGTTAGCATCTAAACCTTGTAAGGACCACTTTTGTACCCACCAAGTTTTGAGTTGGTTCTTTGTCATTGCTTGCTGTGATTCACGTCCCCACCTATGCTCTTGGAATAGAGTAGAGTATAAATTCTCAACTGCAACTTTGTATTGCCTCAGAGTAAATGGGTCAACCTTTGGATTCATCTGTCTAACAATTCTTGCTGTCACTTCATCAAGCTGTCTCAGTTGCAAAATTGAAAGACCATACATATCGACTCTTTTGCTTTTGTATGGATCAAGCCTTGCCTCAGTAGTCTGATAGTTTGCAAGGGCAATCGGTGTGGTGTTTATTCTGCTTCTGAAGTTGCGGTATATCGCATCGTGTAGCAAGTTAATGTTGTATGCGTCATTGCGATACACATTATTTCCAGTCACTTCGTAGTCTAACATGAGACAGTAGTCAAATACGCTGAAGTCAAAATAGCATCCTGCCTGAAAGTCTAAGAGATTGCGGTATGGTAACGTAATCTTTTCACCAGAGTAACTATCAAACGTAACAAGACCGTCCCAGCTTCCTGGTGATGGCTCTGGTGCAATATAGCTGTAGTCAAACCAGCAATAGTCGAATGTACATGCTTGTTCTCTTACAGCCTTTATCGCCTGAATTCTATCAAAGAGATTTCCAGCTAGCGTATCACGAAGATTTAATGCTTGAGCTAGAGCATGAGCCTCACTCCTTGCAGTCGCAGGATTCTTGTGCTTAATTACAACATCGTACATTGTGCTCTTAAAGAAATTAGCAACTGCCGCTGGATCAACGTATGCTTGCCCATAATATGATTTGTTGTAGTATGCTTTGTTTAACGTACCGAGATTAATCTGAGGAATAAGGAATTGCTGTGGCTGTTTAAGCATGTTAATCAAGTCGTTGAGGTTAATCTGGATGTTTAAAGTTGAAAGACTTTGTATTAAGTTCTGTAAAGCTATCTGAAGATTAATCTGCTTTAAGATGATAAGAACACCGTTTAACCATTGCTGTAGGTCTGGAAGCTCAACCTCAAAAACAATGTTGTCTGGAATTATATTGTTTAGATCAATGCCCAAAAGGAATGAAGAAATAAAAGATGAAAAAAGAGTAGAGCTTATCTGAAGATTAGAAAGAAAGCTGTAGATGTCAAAGATGTCAAAAAAGTTGAATTGCTGATTTAGCATTCCTTGCTCTGTTAATACCTTGTTTGCATACTTCATTTTTTGCTGTACCATGTTTCTTAATATTCTACCGTAAGAGCTCATCACTTTCCACCTTTTGGTTTCTTTACCTGCTTAACTATTGAACCTGTAACTCTGTCAACTATTAGCTGTGCTAAAAAGTAGTAAAAGAAGCCTCTTATTGCTGAATACAGATTATCTAGCGAAGGTATTCCAGTGCTTGGTAAAGATGCTATAAAGACAATAGCACCTACTAAAAGAGAATCGACAAGCATATCCTTTGTTGTCTTCTTGTAAATGTCAACGTCATTGCTTCCATTCCCGTTGTTGTCATTTTGTTTTTTATTTAATTTAATATGGTATATATACGGATAGAAAATTCCTAATTTTGGAAGCCTAATCTTCTTCATTTAGACCACCTCATGCTAGAAGTATCCGCCTAGTCTATATAGCAGATAGAAGTCTAATCCTTGCAAGAGGAATTCTATTAGTGTGTCATCAACTCCAAATTCTTTCCACTGCTCTAGGTACTGTCTTGCTTGCTGTCTTGTTATCAGACCCTTTCCGTACGCAAGTTTCATATTGTCTATGTAGAACCAGAAGACTCTCCAGATTTTTCTACCTTCAATTTGCAGTAGCAAGAACTTCTTCCACTTATCGATGATGTTCTGTAATTCTTTGCTAACAATACCCCTTAACTGGAATATTAGATCTATCCATTTTTCTGGATCTCCTGCATATACACCATAGTTAATGAATTCTCTAACATTAGGAACTAGCTGTGATGCAATTCTATATCTATTAACTATCTCTAACTCTTTCTTAAACACAGCAATCTGTCTTGAGTTCCATCCACCTTCAGCCATTAGCTTCAGTAACTCGTTTAGTAGCTCCTCTGGTACTGCAAAGTGCTCATAGAATATTCTTATCATGTTCACTAATCTGTCTACAGCCTTAACTACAGTCCTTGCACTGAAGTACTGTGAGAACACTTTCGCATATTGTTCATTAATTCTTCTGAAGTAGAGTACTTGATCTACAAAGTTCTTGTCAATATCCATGTATTCGCCCATCGTTACTATCTCGAATAACGTTGGCGTGTTTTCAATAACTATCTGGTGGGCAATTTCTATGTCTGCCATTGCCTTAATTATGTCAATTTGTGGCTGTATAAATCCATAGTTTAATGCATTCTGCAATATCTGGTTGAATTGTTCTGTATTTATTGCCCTCCATCTGTAAGCTGATATAGCCTGTGTTAGCAAACGCTCATAGAACGGCTTCAGTCTTCTACCCTCGTAGTACTTAGACCAGATCTCTGCATATTCTTTTGAAATTCTTCTGTGAGTCAGCACAAAGTCTATAAATGACTTTGGTACATCTTCATATTCACCGTATGTTGCCAATTCAAAGAGTGTTGGCAAGTTTGATAGAACTATTTGGATATCAGCTTCTAGTTTTGCGATATCCTTAAGTACATTAATTTGTGCTTGTGGGAAGCCTAGCTGAAGCATCTTATTAAAGATCTTTTCTAGCTCTGAATCATTAACAACTAAGAATCTATAGCCATAGATTACTCTTCTTAAGAATTCATCCAGATAACGCTTAATCTTTCTCATTGCGTAGTATTGTGACCACACATTCTGGAATTGCTCATTATATCTCTTATAGTAGAATACGTTATTTATGTAGTCTTGTGGTACATCTATGTATTCTCCCATAACAATTAAGAACCATGCTGATGGGAAGCTCTGTAATATAGACTCATAGTTTGCTTCTATCTGAGCAATTGTCTTGTAGATATCAATTTGCCCTGGTAGGAAACCAAATTTGGTAGCATCATTAAAGAGTTGATTTAACTCATTATCGCAAACAGCTCTTAACCTATATGCTCTAATAGCAGTGTTGAGCAAGTGCTCATAGAATCTCTTATATGGTCTGAAATCTACAATATAGTTTAACCACAAGTCCCAGTAAGCCTTAGGTATGCCTCTTATCTCAAAAGCATTTATTATTAAATTATTAGGTATATTTTCATATTCAGCTAGCACTGCTAGTTGCCCTGGTGTTGGATAGTCCTTAGGTATTAGTGAGGCAAATAGGTTCTTAGCTAGGTTATTGACGAAATTGGCTTCTTCTTGCGTTAAGAATGCGTTTTGAACTAAATAGTTTGTAATTGTTTGCACTTCTGTATCGCTTATCCAGCCTCTCATTATGAACTCAAGAATTCTATAGAAGAACCTTAGTCCCTCACGCCTAATTGCGGTTCTAATGAATGTCTCTCTTATCACTTCTGCATAGACATTATACATCTCAATAAAGTTTTCATCAACTGATAGTTGTATTGTGTTACCACTCAGTAATGCTTCTATTCTCTTAGCTAAGAACTCACGTAAGAAACGTGGAAGTTTTATTGGATACTTTATCGTTGGAATTTCTATTTTACTTCCACTTATTTTCTCAAGTTCTTGTGCTGTAATCTTATTTGCTGTTGTTGAATAGACGCCTAAAAGCAAGATTGCTTCGTCTGGAGTTACGGCTAATTCTGATAACGCTCTATTCATCTCTGTAAAGAGTCTCATGAACAATGTTGTATTTCTGTCAATAGCACCTCTCATTGCGATTAATACTCTTTGTCCTGGGAGCCATGTAACGGGCACGTACCATGTGTATGTCTTCCATTTACCCTCGTTGAGATCAAAGTACGCTACTTCCATTGCTGATGTGAAAAGACCAGCCATAAACTTCAGTGCTTGATCTGCAGTAACCAAGCCAAATCTGAATAAGTTCAGCACACCAGTCCTCAGCAACGTTCTTTCGGGCAATTCCATCTCTAGAGCACTAGCTACTGAAACAGCTGGAATCCAATACGGATTGTATCCAAGTGCTTGCAAAAGCTTAGAGTGTAGTGTTAAGTCATAGAATATCTTTGTGTTTGTGTTTACGTTAGATAGTATTTGCTGCTGTATCAATGGCAAATATTGCACTG
>ERZ1684502.114-NODE-114-length-18634-cov-56.790139_pt1 | contig 18634 bp, 32 predicted proteins | sample MGYA00580192_ERZ1684502 | MGnify/ENA primary metagenome ERZ1684502 (study PRJEB41476, sample SAMN13258264) | hydrothermal vent metagenome | biome: caldera [ENVO_00000096]; feature: acid hot spring [ENVO_00002120]; material: acidic water [ENVO_01000358] | place...
AAAAGCTGAGAAGTACAGATATGAAGACTTAAAGGACGTCCCTATACTCTAAATTTTTTATTTTTTCTTTCTTTTTCTTATGCATTTTTCTATTCTCATTGAGTTTTTTCCTCTTGTCTTCTATTTTTTCTTTTCAAATTTTCCTCCTAAAGTTGACAAGTTAAGTCAGAGTTAACTTGAACGTCTTTCTCTTTTGTTTAAGCAAAAGATTTAAATATCTAATTACCCTATATTATTTTGGGGATAAATATGCAAGCGAAAACACAAAAGCGAAAGAAAGTAATATTATTAAAAGTAGGTACAGAGTTAAACTCTGAGATTAACGGTTACATATTAATAAAAGAGAGTAAAATAAGAAAATTTGAATTCTTTTTTATTGAACCACACGGAGTACTCAGTATCGATACACTTGGCGATATGTTGATTATTAGAGAGATGAAAAAGAGAGAAAACGAAAAACAAAGCCTTGAAATTAGTTTTTCAGATCAAAATTTGGGAACTATGAGCGGTGCTTATGATACAATAGTATCAGAAGAAAACATAAAGAAAATAAATGAAATAAAAGTAGCAGAGTTAATAGGAAAAATACTATATACAATAAAAACATATTATGAAAACAAATATAATGAGAGAGGGGATGATGATATAAAAATAATTCTTAAAATAATAGAGGGGATGATGATAGATTTAACGCCTAACAGAATACAGGGAATAAAAGTAACAGAAGTGGAGGAAGATGATTTAGAGCTTTTGAACCTCTAAGTCCTTTTTTCTTTTCTCTCCTTCTCTCCTCTTCTATTTATCATCTAATTATTTTTATCTTGTTTTTCTTCCTTTTTACACTCTTTCTTTCAAGCAAAAAATTTATATATTAGATTAGCGTATATTAAGTTGGGGATAAAAGTGGAAAACATTCAACTACAACAAAAGCAATATCTAATTATAGATACTTATGATGCCGATGAAGAGATAGATAAGTTAATGCCCAAAGAGGGGCTAACAAAGAAAGAGAAAGTATATGAACTAGGGGATGCTATTGAGGTTTATCGGTATATTTATCAAGATTCAACATATTCAGTTGTACTTTATCACTCAGAAGATGGCGATGAAATTTTAATAGCTAGAGATGATGAAAGTGTAATTCCAAAGCTCTTAGATGAAATATTAGATAAAATATTTGTAGCAATAGAGGATAGGTTTGGCACGTTTGATGATGAACAACAACTAGAAGAAACGGACTGGGGCCTTGAGATCTATTACCCTGATGAATATACAGCTACAAATGATAGCGGACACCATGAAGGTGAGTATTATTATCTAAACATTGAAGTACAAGGAGTTAACATTCAAATTCCAGCATACGTTACGCAAGGGAATGTTAGCATAATTGTCAGTATTAATGCTTCATCAATAATGGAGTCATTAGAAACTGTGCTTGATGGGCTAGGGTATTCATTATACTTACCGCGTGATGATCTAAAGAGTATACTTAAGTGGTATTTAGAAGAGCTGTTAAAAACAGAAAAACTCACAAATGCTGATAGAATAAGATGCTTTAGTGGTAAAGATTCGAAAGGTCATTATGTAGAATGCCGTGTCTTAGCTATGAGCGAAAAAGAACATGAAGACATGACGTGTTTCAGAAATACTTATGTGAAAGACATACCAGTGAGAATAACATTTGTTAAATTTCCAGGGCATTTAGAAGATATTTCTATAAAGGCATATTTAAAGTGATTTTTTCCTTTATCACAAAAAGAGAAAGCCTTCTTCTTTCTTTTCTTCATTTCTCTTTTCAATAGCTTTCGTTCTTTTTCTCTCTCTTTTTTTCATTTAATTCTTTAGTCTTTTCTTTCTCTTTTTCTCTCTTTCTTTTTGCCGAAAGGTTTATATATTAGATTAGCGTATATTATTATGGGGATAAAAATGTTAGAAGCAACAACAACCACATTACCAATAAAAATTCACATCCCTGAGTATGTTAATACTTTAGCTATCCCAATCGCAACCATAAGGATAGAGTCCAAGCGTCGTTCATTTCCGCTGGGTGAGACGATATACATTGAGAAACAATATCCACGTATAGGAGATTTAGCGATCTTTGATATTAGTGTAGAGGGTGAAATAAATCTATGGGAAATATACAATAAGATGGTAAGTGTATTGTTTAACCCATTTGCAGAGATCGTAGACGGACATCTATGGTTCAAGAAAAATAATGATAATAATTTTATATTAACAATGGAGCATCCAGAATATTATATATTTATTGATTCCAGATGGTTTAAGGAGAATGAACTAAAAAAAGTATGGGTATTTAAGGGACATAGGGGGTTTGTTACGTTTTCAGTGAAAGAGAAGAAGATATTGAAGCACTATTTGGTAATTCTAGCACATGTAAAGGAAGATGTTTATATAGAATATGAATTTCAGAATGGTACTATTATAAGCTACGTATTAAAATGGTTGAATGGGCCATTACTGCTACTGCAAAGAGACGAAAGTTGTTAATTTTTTCTTTTCTCTTCTTCAGGCTATATAGCTAAATTCCCTTTCTTTTCTTTCTCTTTTTTACGCTTTCTATTGAGCGAAAGATTTAAATATGAGAAAAGCGTATATTAATATGGATATAGAAATGAATAGAGCGGACTTGTTGAGTAAGACATTAAAAGACGTTATTTTTTCTGTTCAAGATAAGGAATATATAGAGATTGAGGATATAATATATGATGATATGGTCAAAGCACTTGATCTGTTATATAAGAAGTTTCAACACACCGAGAATTTATTAAACTTTGATGCTGGTTTGTTTATAGATCATCTACAGAATAACACTGCTAACTACTACGTTATATTTAATGATCTTTTGAGGATGATAGTAATAGTGAGAGATGATAGCAGAGAATTTGAAAAATTAATAGATAGGTATGAGGAAGACTTCTTTACTGTTATCGAGAAAGCCTTTAATTTTAAAGATAAGTATGAGATACAGAACACTAGTGTTTCTTATTACAATTAACCACAAAATTGTGATAAAGATAAAAGTGGAAGAACATGAAAAGAATTATGCTATATTTAGATGACTCAGACTACGAAAAGTTGAAAGAACTGAAAGAAAAACACGGATTTAAATCATGGGAAACTTTGATTCTATCTATAGTAACAGATGAAGAAAAGTTGAAAGAGGCAAAGAAAAATAGAGCAAAAGAGGAGCTTTTCAACACATATGAAAATGCAAAAGAAGTAACAGATAAATATAGAGATGTTCTTGAGCTAATTAGAATGGCTTCAGTAAAATTGATAGATGAAGATGGGGTAAAAGCAATAGAGTATTTACAAAAAGCAATAGAAGAACTAAGAGCAAAAATATCTTAGTAAGTTAGGATAAGTTATTTTTATTCCCCACTATTTTTCTTTTGAAGAAAAATTTAAATATTAGAAATGCAAATATTAAAGTGTAGGTTGTGGAGGAAATGAAGCAAAGAGCGGTCGAATTGAGAAGGCTTATAGGAGTGAAAAAAGTGAAGGAAAAGACGTATGAATATGAGTACTATACACTCCCCTTACTTCTGTATATACCAAAGTCTATGGTAAAAAAGTATGGTACAAAATATGTAGTGCAGATTGACGAAGATAGCGGGACTATAACAATAAGGCCCTATGGATTGTAGGTAAGTGCAAACAGATGAAATAATACTATTTTATTTCTTCTTTTCCATAAACTTTAAATACTAGTAATACATAAATTATATAAGGGAAAAATGAAAGAACTTATAACTCAAAAAGAAATTCTTGTGGATGTAAAGCTGGAGTGCAATGATAAGTGTGTTGCTACGAATAAATATGGAGAGTGTATGTATCAGTGTCTAAATGAGCACAAAATTCAACCATTTCTGATATGGGGTGAGTTAGGAGGGATATATGCCCCGGGCGATGCTATTAGTTTGAAATTTAGAGTCAAATTAGAGATACAAGAAAATATCAGAAGATTAGCAATACCAACATCATGGGTAAAGCTATCTTTAAAAGAAATTAACAATGCATTAATGGTCATTTCATGGAAAGGAGTAGATGTACAAGCAAGAGTTTGGTGAGTGAGATGATAGAAAAGACAGATTATGTAATGAGGCAAGGCAGATATATTGTTAGAATGTTGAAAAAAATAAAACATGGAAAGTTGGATAGAATAGCATTATGTGTTGAGGGAGATGAAGATGCATTCATAACACTCATGCAATATATTAAGCTATATGCTAGCAGAAATGGAATCAGAGTTTTTGAGCCAAAGGATAGACAACAGAAGAAAAAGAAAAAGATAGATCATGTAGATGAAAATGCAATATACATATATTATGCGTCGGAAATTAACATAGAGGATGCATATTGGTATCTTGAGTACCATCCAGGCTCTGTAATCATTTTACTTGATATAGAGTTACCTATAGAATGCAAAAGAATTTCATTGATAAAAGACATTGTGCATTAAAAATTTATTAATCCTGATTATAATAAGGTACATGTGGAGAAAACAAAAGCAGAAAAAATAAAAAGGAAATACACCTTGACACAACTAATTCTTATGATACTCGCTACTGCTCCAGGAAATTGTGCATCACTTAATGAGCTTCAGGAAAAGACTAGTGCAAGTAAGAATACTTTGTTAGTTTATCTCACTAGGTTAGCAAATAAAGGAGTAATTTATAGGAGATGGACAAATCAATCAGGCAAAATGGTACGTTTGTATTGCCTAAAGTATAAGAGAGAGCTTTTGTCCTAATTTTATGAAAAGTTTATATACCAGGATTAACAAATTATTAATGGGGGGTGGTTAAATGAAGGTTATCGTTGAGATTGAAGTAAATGATAAAGAAATAGAAGAAACGTTAGAGAGAGAAATAAAGGAATTCGAGAGCACAAAGACAGAGATTCAAAATGTTAGAAAGCTTTCAGATCTTGCGAGACAAATGAAAACATATTCAGTAATAACAACGCTTTTTAATACGGCTGATCAGTTAAAGGATGAACTCACTACTCAACTGACAAAAATTATTGTGGATGCTACCAAGAACAAACCTGAAAATATAAACATTAGAGTGGAAAAATGATGGATGAAACATTCAGATTTATGGCTTGCTGGGGCAATGGGTTTCAGCTTCATCTGGTTTACACTCATGGAACGCTTGACGAAGTTGTAATTTGTAGTGTTGATACTGGTTGCAGCAAAATCGTTCTTGCAGACTTTCTGATTGATATTGGCAACTTCATCGTTTTGAATGAATATTATGAAAAAATGGTAAACAATACACTAACCAAAGATGATGTAATTAGAATAGCAAAAGTTGTGATGTTATCATGGCTTGTAAAGCAATATATGAGCTATTATTTTGACAAGCCAAGACAGTTTTTAGATGCGTGGGAACAAGAGAAAAATTATATCGAAAGCTTGATACAATCCTCCGACGCCAAATGGAAAGTAATAATTGAAAAGTGTGACTAACGATGCTAGTTGAAGAAGATGTAACGATCGTGTATGAAGTACTAAATGAAATTGCACGACAGTTTAATATCTTTAATTTTCAGGTTTGGGAAGACCCCTTCAGTGAAGAGGTACAAATTTTTTATCCCTCAGTAGAAGAATTTAGGAAAGAATTACGTCTAACTTCAGCTGAAAATATGGGATATGTTCCAGAGCCTATAGACAAAGAGATAGTTATATCTGTAAGAAAATATCAATATAATATAAAAGTGAGAAAAGTTTCACTTAGCAATAGTGCTATTATTTCTGTTAAAGCTAGTCAGTTAATGCAAATAATTCTTGATCTAATTACAAAAGTTTATCACAAAACATCTATTTATGCAAAAAATAATAATAGTGAGAAGTATGGCACTCCAAAAAGCTGACTATAGGGATGTTTTTCTTGAGTTCATTGAAAGCAATGAAAAATACAGGAAACAAATAGGTATAATGATTACGAGCAGGAAAAAGAGCCTTGAGGTTAATTTCATTGATATTTTTTCTCATAATGACCAATTAGCTGATTTGATTGCAAACAGCCCTAAAGAAATTTTGCCAAAATTAGAAAGCAGTTTATATGAATATATCACCACACTTGATCCTACTTATCAGTCTGATGTAAAGAAAGTTCACGTTAGGATAAAGAATTTTCCAAATACAATAGAGTTAAGGAAACTTAGAACGGAGTACTTGCACAAGTTGGTTAGCGTTGAGGGAATAGTAACAAAAATAACACCAGTAAAACAGAGGTTAAAAAGGGCTACATTGTTGCATCTTAGGCCTGACTGCATGCAAGAATTTGTATGGCCCCAAAATGAAGATGAAGAGTTTGACGAATTTCTTGAGATACCATCTACATGCCCTGTATGCGGAAAAACTGGGCAGTTTAAGATAATCGAAGAGAAATCTGAATTTATGGATTGGCAAAAGGCCGCTATTCAAGAAAGGCCAGAAGAGATGCCACCAGGCCAAACACCGCGCCAACTAGAAATTATACTTGAAGATGATCTTGTAGACAACATAAAGCCTGGGGATAGAGTAATCCTTACGGGAATATTAGAGACAAAGAAAGAGATGCCAGCAAAGAGAGGTGCAAAAAGCGTTTTTGATTTTATTTTAAGAGTAAACAGTGTTGAGGTTTTGCAAAAGACTTTAGATGAAATACAGATTAGTGAAAGCGAACAAGCCGAGATTCAAAAGCTAGCACAAGATCCTTGGATAGTAGAAAGAATTATTGCATCAATAGCTCCAGAGATTTATGGTCACTGGGAAATAAAGGAAGGAGTAGCAGTTGCACTGTTTGGTGGTGTCCCAAAAACAACATTTTCTGGTTTAAGAATAAGAGGAGATATACACGTTCTTATTATTGGTGATCCAGGTACTGCAAAATCTCAACTATTACACTTTGTAGCAAAAGTTGCACCAAGAGCAATAATGGCAAACGGAAAAGGATCAACATCTGCAGGCTTAACAGCAGCAGTTACGAGAGATTCATTTACTGGTGATTATTATATTGAAGCCGGTGCACTTGTTTTAGCAGATGGCGGAATAGCTATAATTGATGAAATAGATAAAATGAGAAGCGAAGACAGAGTTGCAATTCACGAAGCATTAGAGCAACAAACAGTAACAGTGCACAAAGCATCAATACATGCAATACTTAATGCAAGAGCAACAGTTATAGCAGCAGGCAATCCAAAGTTTGGCAGATATTTTGAGGATAGACCAGTAAGTGATAATATTAATTTACCGCCAACATTGTTATCAAGATTCGATCTAATCTTTGTGCTTATTGATAAGCCTAATGAAGAAGATCAGTTATTAGCTTCGCATATTCTTGATGTTCATGCAGGTAATCTGAAAGCAAAGAATGTAATTCCGCCAGAATTATTAAAGAAATACATAGCATATGCAAGGAAATATGTATTCCCAAAGCTTTCTGAGGAAGCAAAGAATGTATTGCAAGACTTTTTCATCGAAATGAGAAAGAAGTATAGTGAAAAAGCAGACACAGTGCCAATAACTGCAAGACAACTTGAAGCTTTGATAAGAATTTCTGAAGCTTATGCGAGAATGAGGCTTAGCAATGTCATAACTAAAGAGGATGCAGAAAGAGCAGTAAACTTAGTAAGAATAATGCTTGAAAAAGTTGGAATAGACATAGAGACTGGAAGTGTTGATATTGACTCAATAATGACTGGAAAACCAAGAAGTGCAAGAGATAAAATGATTACAATACTTGAAATTATAGATACATTAGCAGGGAAATCTGGCTGTGCAAAACTAAAGGATATAATAAATGAGGCTGAGAGAGCTGAAATAGAAAAAAGCCAAGCCGAAAAAATAATATCACAAATGATGAAAGAGGGCTTGATCTATGAGCATAAGACAGATTGTTATAGAAAGGCTTAATGCTTACCGCAAATTTGTAGTTAAAGGTCGAGCAGCAAAATTTTTAAGCTATAATTGGACTTAATATGAAATAGAAAAGAGTGAGTAAGATGCTTAAAACTGTGAAAAACGCACATTCAATTCTGGCAGATGAAGAGTTTACTCTGTTTAGCTATGAGAGAAAAAAAGAGCTTGTAGCAGATGCAAAAGAGATATACAAATTCTGCGACAAGTTTAACATATATGAGAAAGAGTATGAGCAAAAGAAATATTATATAATAGTTGATAGGCCTATGAAAAAGATAATTATGTTGAGAGATGATAGAGGACTCATAGAAGAAGTTCCAAGCATCATAGAAAAACAGTTATTTTCAATAATCCATGATGTGTTTGAACTAAAAAGTCCATATTCTTTGAAGTGCTTCAAAGACAGATTCTATGTGTTGCCAACAACCGATGCAAGAGAAAGTAAAGAAATTCTCAGAAGGGCAGAGAACTATCCAAACTTATTCCTCTCTGATAAATGGATTGAACTAAAGATTTGGAATATGACATTCATTAAGTCAGTATACTTTGCTGAAACAAAATCAAAAGTAGCTGGAATAGTAGTTCCATACTTCACATATCCTGGAGTAATAACTGATGCAATCAACTTCTTTTATAACGAGATCTGACTTCTTCCCGCTCTAAAGAGCGAGGCTTTCAGTTGTAATGGTTAAGGAAAAGAATTAAGTCGTTTATCACAAATTTGTGGTAAACGGGGTTCCTTTTCTTATATCTTTATTAACTTTCCCATCTATTTTTATTATATGCCAGAAGAAGGAGAAAAGAAGCCTGAAGACATCCTTAAGAAGCTTGAAGATATTGTAAAAAAAACTGAACAAAAAATAGAAATACCTCCGTATATTGGAAAAAAACCACAATATATATCTGCACTTGAAACGGAGCTAATTAACCAAACATTGCAAAGTGGTGAATATATTAAAGTGCCACTTAACCCATTTACAGAGGAATTCTCTGAATTAGCTATATTTTATTTTTTGGCAGAAGACGGGATACTTAAAAAATATCCAAATCTTTCTATTATTCAAGCATCAGAGCATGAATCCTCTATTACTAACTTTATCGACGTACTCTGGGTTATCTCTGATGACAACGGAGATTTATTTCTTGTTCACCCAAAGTCAAAACCATGGATTTATATCATCAATGTTGGATCTTTGGCTTTTAAGGCACTTATTGCCGGAACAAGCGATATGTTGCCAGATAGCATTGACAAGAAGTTTAATCCCTATGATTACACGAGAGTATACAATAAAATTGGTATGCTTATGCTTTTGACAATGGATAATCTAAGCCCAGAACCGGATGACATACTCAGACTTGTCCCATCATTTAAAAATGTACCATGGAACAGGGACACTATAAAAATAGATCTCCAGGAATTACTTTCAACAAGCTATGAAGCAACAATATATTATAAGCGGAAGGATGACTACATTCTTGTGTTTGTTCCTAATTATGAAATTGCTACCTTTTATGACTTTGTCATAGCTAACTCTTTCAAAGAGAAGAAAATCCAATGATCAACTAAATGTCTTGTCATATATTTCTTTCAAATCCTTTGTAACCAAGTTGATGTACACCTGTGTTGTTTTTATATCCTCATGCCCTAGTATTTTTTGGACAGCTGGCAAAGGCATTCCTTTTCTTATTGCTTGAGTTGCAAAGGTATGCCTTAAGATGTGCGGTCTTAAGTCAATTCCCAGTTTTTTGCCCAATCTTTTCAACTTTCTGTAGAGTGCATTATAAGTTATGTTAAAGAGTTTATCATTATCACTCAGATTTTTCAGGTACTTTTCAAGTAGCTTTTTTGTCTCTTCCGTAAAGAACACTATTCTTTCTTTTCCGTTTTTTGTGTTCCTCACCACTATATACCTTTTGTCTAAATTTATGTCACTTTTCTTTATTGACAATAACTCTTTTGCACGCAGACCAGTATCTAGCAACAGCTGAAACAGGAGCTTGTCTTTCTCCCTTTTCAGTGTCTGCTTTATCTTTTTTATATCTTCTTCTGTTAGTGCCCTTATTTCTGCTTTTTTAGTTTTAGGAACTGTAAGGTCGACATTAATGCCAAGCCATTTTAAGAATTTGCCAACAGCTCTGATGTAAATATCTGCAGTGACAGCTTTTGCTCTCTTTATTTCATATTCATCAATAATTTTTGCTCTCGTCTCTCTTTGCATAATATCTGTTATCCATCTATTTATGTCTGTTGAAGTAACTTGTCTTGGGTCTTTTTTCACAAAATCAAGGAAGTTCTTTATGGCTGTCTTATACAATCTAATTGTGCTTTCTGAAGCACCTGCAGCAACTAAGGCTGATATGAAGTCCTCTAGCGGATCTACAATTACATCTGGCTTGCCTAGTTTCAGTTTCATCCTAAATTAAAAATTAGAGGGAGAAGTTAAAAAATTAGAAAAAGTCTATCACAAAAATTATTCGCCTTTATTTTCTTCTCTTTTCTTTAAATAATCAAGCACAATTAGTGCAGTACCAGCAGCCACACCAATAAGAGCAATTGTGACAATTGTACCAGTAAGACCACTTAATGAAGGAAGTTTAAATGGAGTTTTTTGAGTTGTTGACTGTATTTGCTGTTCAGTATTCTGTACACTAGCTAGATACTCATTAGAAAGGTTTTCGCAGAATTGTACATTATTTAGTTCTTTTAAGCAGTTATTTAGTACACTATTAACTCCTTGCGCTATAATTCCTGGAAGTTTTTCTTCGGTCTGAAGTGCCTGCAATGTGACAAGATAGCTCATCCAGAATGGGCTTGTTGCGGCAACAATAATTAAAAGGATCACAATACCTATAGCGATCCAGCCATACCCTGGAATTTCTGGAGACCCAAGTGCTTCAAATGTTGCCTCAACATATACTGTATTGCTATTCACATCATAATTGACAGTTACTGGCTTTAAGTTCCATCCAATCTGGTTTAATCTAGCATTTATTTTTGGTAATGTATCACTGTTGAATAAATTAGTACCAGACTGCAATATCTTTTGTGTCAGATTTATCACAAATTGTTGTGCTTGTTGCTCTGACTTAGCTATTTCTTGGGCAAGTTGTTGTGGGCTTTGTAAAGGATGTGTTATATTATATAATATCTGTTGTGGTGATAGCTGATTTAATTGCGTATAAACATATGTCATTATATATTCTGCCCATTTTAACAAACCATTATTTGTATAGTACCTTACTGTAATGCTCTTTTCTTTTTCACCTTTTGCTTTTGCTTGTTGCTCTATTTCGTTTATTTTCTGCATGCCTTGTTGTATAACACTTATTATTTTTGCATAACCGGCTTCAATTATTGTTTCTGCTGTTGCGCATATTGCGGATAGAGGTCGTGGCATAATTAATGCTGCCCATGTGCCTAACCATGCAAATGGTTTACAAATATATCCAATTCCTGGAATGTTTGCAGAAGTAATTATATCCTTTTGTGTTCTTACTATATTTAACATTGATTGATATATATCGTCCGGAACCTCATACCCAGCTACTGTTGCCATATGATAAAATCACCTCCCAAAGTTAATAAAGATTAGTAAATGGGCATTAGATTATATGAAGTTTGCGTTTTACATATTATTATTTGTTGATCACTGTTGATTGGACCAAATCTCTTTGTTGGGCCTGGGAATATCCACCATCCTGGATAGTGAACTTCAATATATGTACCAGCTGCAACATATAGCGTTTGTGAGCTATGTGGATCAATTGTATCTGTTATTTGATAAATCTTTCCATCTGCTGTATTATACATATAGTATTTAATTGTTAGGTACTCGTTGCAATTATTATATACAACTACTTTATAAAATGGATTACCAACTGTTGTTATTGGTTGAGTTGCAGTTGAACTACAACTTGAACCAACACAGCCAGAAACAGTCTGCGTTTTAACCTGTGTTACTTCAGGTACATAGTTTATTACAACTTGTTGGAACAAGTTAGATGGACATGTTGTTATGTTTGCATTCCCCTGAATTGGCGTTGGGCTTAGCATTTGATTCCCATTATTATCTGTTATACTAAGTGGCGAATTTGCTTGTACATCTATTGTGATGCCCATCCCTGGCAACAATGTTGTACTCTTCTGATTGTCATTAACATCCGTATAGTTTACTGTTATGCTATAATCACATGAATTGTAGATATGAACAGAATATGTTTGTGAACTAGTTTGTTGTGTACTGCTATTCTGTTGTGCACTAGTAGCCTCTTCATAATACTTAAATGTTATATAGCCCAGTGCAACTACAGAAGCTGCAACTATAGCTATGCCTACAGCCTTTAATGTATTCATATGATAAAATCTGAGAAAAGATTAATAAAGTTTGAAAAGAATTTGTTTCCACAAAATTGTGTTAAAGGAAAATAAATCACTTTTGGTTGGTTTTGAGCTTTTCAACCTTTTCTGCTACTTCCTTTATATCAAATACAAATATCATATCATAGTAGTGCAACTCAAATGTATTATCATAAATTTTGAATGTAAGGAATAGTGGGTATGCTATACCATAAGCTGTGCCATAAGCTTGAATTGCCCTTGCAACACATATTCCAGCAATTACTTCCTTCTTCCTTCTGAGTATCTTATCTACCCAGCTGATGTATTTCTGTTTTGAAAACTTGTAGCAAGATATTGCATGGCCTTGTATATCGAGATCTGTCCTCTCACCCATTCCTATCATTTCATTCAACAATATTCCAACTGCCAATTCAATATCTTTTACAGTCCACTTCATTTTTTATCCCCTCTTTTTCTTTTCATATTCCCATAATTTTTCATTGCCTCATCATACCTTCCTTGGCTTAGAAGGTCAAGTATTTCCTTTGGACAGTCACATGGCTCCCTCTTTTTTTTCATCATTTTTCACCTTAGAGAATATGTTTTGAATAAAGTCCGCGAAATCTAATATTAATTCACCAAATATATGTGATACTTCTAGGCTTTTTGGTGACAAAACCCTTGCAACATCCCCATCAATAAGACACAATATTTTTCCCTTCTCGCCTTCAAGAGGTGAGCATGATATTGGTTTTTCTTTCTCGTTTTCATTTAAAGCATCCTTCATGAAATTCTTTAGCATATCTCTTGCAACTTTTAGTATATCTGTGATAGATTTGTCAAGATCGTAAGGGTTTATGGCAAATAATAAAAATGCGAGTTGTGAGGCTATGTTTCTAAGTCGAATTAGAGCAATATACTCTAACTCTATAAGCTTTGCATATTCTTCATCAGATAACTTATCTGCATATATATTTTCAAATGTATAAGTTACCTTACTACTGTTACTCATTTTACTCACCAGACTTCAGGTACTTTTCAACTTCAGATACAACATTAGGTGTAGAGGATAAAAGAAGAGGTTCATATAGCTTGTATTGCTCTATAAGAAAAACAATAACTTGCGGATTCACCTCATTTGCAGCTATAGGGTCTATACTACATATTATTTTCCCTTTTTCTGTTGTTTTTTCACACTCTACGAATTTTTTGTCTTTATTATTAAGCATTTTTTTGCTTTTTAATATCCATATAACAACCTGGTTGTACATTACTTCAACTATTTTTGCAAACTTCTCATCACTAATCCTTTTGCCAAATACATTTGAAAATGTATAGATTATTTTTTGATTACTCATCTAGCTCATCTCCGTATTTTTTTAGTATCTTATAAATTGTTTTTAGTGCATCCAATAACTTATCATTTGATACCCTCCTTGTTTGTAATAAGAAGAGCTGAACCATTGATTGCGGTATTCCAAACATTTGTGCTATTGTTGTCACAATTAAAACTACTACCGCATATGGATCTAAATGTTGCTGTTCTTCGTTTTTCTTCTTCATTGCACAAATTCACCATCATCTGTTGTTGATGAAGTTGTATTTATATCTTCTTGTTGCGAAGAGGTCTCTGAGCTTTGTTGAGTTTCTGCTGATTCTTCTTTGCTTTTCTTTGATAGTTTATCAAGCTTTTGATCAATGTCATCAAGCCTTTTTAACAATAAGATGATTGGATTAATTTGTTCTTCCTGTGGTGGTTGTTCCACCTCTTCTTCCTCTTTGAGTATATTTTCTGCATCTTTTTGTGCTCTTACCTTTGCAATGTCCTTATAATATACTTCTAAACCTTTTGCATAGCTTTTAGTGTTGTTGAGTGCAAATGCTGTCATCATTTGTTTCATGAGCTCTTCTTGTAGTTGCAATGACCTCCTTGCCCTCTCATGAAGCTCTTTCCATGAGTCTATCATCTGCTTAATTGCCATATCTCTTATCGGGTCATTTTCATTGCTAGTATTGCTTTGTCTATTTAATAATGATCTTACTAAATCAGCAACTACAGGGGTTGATAGAAGTCCCAGAATAATCGCAATTGGATCATACTTACTAGTACTACTTTGTGTTTGTTGTTGTGTAGATTGTATTTGTTGAGGTGCAGGATATGTGGGCTGGACTACATATTTATTTGGATTAAAAAAATCTTGTGGAGATGGAGATACTGGTTGTTTAGTCATTGTTTCTGTAGTTGGTATTTGTTGACTATCTGTTACATCTTTTTTCTCGTCATCACTTTTTTCTTCTTTTTCTTTCTTTTTATGAACTCTGGCTATATGCCCAGCTAAACCTTGTTTTGTATCAAATACCTTCCCACAGTATGGGCAAACGTATGTTTTCTTCTCTTGTTCTACTTGTTGCTCTTCTTCATTGGTATCCTCAGACGTAACTCGTCACCTCTTATTTCAAAAGCATAGCCACGTTGTTTAAATAAGTCCGTTAGTTCTTTTCTGCAATATGGACATGAGAAGATGTCATCATATACTTTGTCGCCATGCTTGTGTGGTCTGAACATGTATGGAAACAAATCGAAGACGCTCTTTATTTTTGTATAGTCTGGTGGGATAGTAACAGCTTCGCCACAGTCTTTGCACTGTAGTACTCCCTCTTTTATTTCTACCCAATTATGTTTATGATTAACTTTACTCTTTATTTCATCAAGCTCTTTCTTTGCTTCTTCAAGCTCTTGGATTTTACTTGTTATATTGTTTATTGCATTTCTGAGCTCGTCAACAGCACCACTCTTTGTTGCTACTTCATTCAAATTCTTCTTCAACTCTTCGATTGCAGACAGATAGTTTTGTTTTAGCTCATCTATAGTATACACTTTATCCGCTACGGCAGAGAAGTTTTTTGCTAATTGTGATAATCCTTCAGAAAGAGTATTTATGTATTGTTTTAGCTCATCGACTGTATTTACTTTATTTGCCATAGTAGAGAGAGCTTTAGTCAGATCATTCAAATTCTTCTTTAGCTCGTCAATTTCAGTAATTTTTCCAGTTTGTGAACTTAATGATGAAAGCTGATTTGCTAGAGTGCCAAGTTGTTGTTCAACTTTCTTTAGTTTCTTTAACATTGAGTTTCTTAACTGCTTATCTTTGATTTCATTCTCTATTTGTTTCCTTAATTTTTCTTCAAGATTCTCGATTGATTTCACCCCAACATCTTGTTGGGATTTTAGATTTGAACTCTCTGACATATGCTATAGTCTGTTTTAACAAATAAAAATGTTTCTGTTTGTTGCTAGATGCATCAAGCATCAACAAATACAGCTAAAAATCAGAGAGGGTCGATACACGTCCGTCAGTAGTTGGTTGTTAGCTTTCAATCAACACCGAAAAACAAGGAGAGAGGGAGTACCCCTACTCCTCCCCAGAGTTTTTGATAGAGTTTTGTTGTCAGATACAACAAACATCTAGTTGTTGCTAGATGCATCAGGTTGTTTAAAGTTTATAAACCATTCATGCCATAACTTATTATCGAGGAAAAATGTCCAGTCAACTATCCACTCTACAACCAAATGTAGCAACAAGAATATATCTGGGTGGCGGAGTAAGAGAAGCGTGGGCTAGACCAGAGGCTCAGTATTTCGCAAAAATAACATTATCAAGCGCAGCAAGACAAAAATATGCAGCATGTCTCAAAGAAAGTTTTGCCAATATCGCCGCTATCGCAGTTAACCAATATGGCGGAGATATTAAGAAAGCATTATCAGAAACATATAAGAAATGCAGAGAAGAAGCAAAGTTAGCAACAGCATATGCTATTGTATGGGGCACTAAGGGAGGTAAAGCTGCTCAAGAAGAAGCAAAAGCTGGAACTGCATAAACAACACATAGTAGGTGGATAATAAATGCTTGAGAATGTAAACTGGGAAAAAGCATTTACAAAATCACTAGCTGGTACAATCACTGGGGTTGTTATGGGTGTTATAAAGCCACACGTATTACCTCCAGTAGCTAAGATGCTAGGACAAAATGGCAATTTTGCCGGCCCTATAATGGGATTTGTATTTGGCTTCCTATTAGAGGCTCTAGCACCAGAATTGCTAAAGGACTATTCTGATATTATATATGGATCGATAATGGGGGCTCTAGCAAGCGATCCAATATTCTTAAATAATAGCGCTCCAGCACCAGCACAACCAGCACCAGTAGTTTATGTAAATCCAGCACCAGCATATAATCCTCCAACATTTGGATTCCTCTCATGAGAGGGTGAGCACATGAGTTACGTAATTGCCTCAAATACAAAAGAAGTATTACAAGCATTGAAAATAGCGCTACCCCAAGCATACGTCTATACAGTACCTTTAGTAGCAACAGTAAACATACCTCCAGGCCAGCCAGCAAATCAACCTATACAAGCAGCATTATCTGTCCAACTAGGACAGAACGCAATTAGTAATCAGCAAAACATATCAATACCAGCAACACAAATATGGTTCTTAACTGATGTCTATACTCTTGCATCACCAACTATTGATGGCTACTTCCAAATCTATAAGAACGGAGTAAAGATGTTAGAAACCACTCCATATCTATCTACACTATTGGCAACGAACCCATCAAGATCAACGTTACCAGCACCAGCTAAATATGCACCACAAGAAGTATTGTCAATGAACTTCGTCCCAATTGCCTCTAACACAGGGTCTACTGCTATAACTGAATCTGCTGTATTCACTGTTGTAGTTGCCGACTTCACATACGCTAATGTCCCACCAGCGCAAGTGGCCCAAATCGCTCAAACTATCTAATCAAGCTATTTTCTTTTTTCTTCCCTCTTTTCTTTTCCAAATTTTTATTAACTCTTTTCCAAATAGTTTTCTTTTGTGGACAAAAGAATAGGAGTTTTAATTGGTATTGTTGCTCTAGGCGTTGCAAGCTATTATTTGTCTAAATATCAGCAACCAATACCACAACAAGTTATAACCCAAAAGTCTGTTGAGCCAAGACAATATTATATTGTTGTAATACATAATAATATATGCCCTTCAATATTGGTCGGCATTTCGTTTACATCACCAAATGGTGTGCAACAATTCTTATATTTACATGGCAAGACAATAATATACGTCCGTCCTAATGATATGATAACCTTTCACTTTTATGGATATAGAGTTAATGAGAAAAAAACTGTCAGGATAACATCAGATATAATAATATATGTTGGGCAGAAAACTCCATGGAAACCAAAACAACCATGCTCAACCGAACTCATAACTGAGCAAGCAGGATTAATAAAAGTTTAATCTTACATATTATTTTTCAAAAACAGGATTAACAAAATGTAAGTGTTCACCTTCCTTTTTAAAGTTTATTAACCTCTTTCTCCAGTTTTATCATATGGACAAAGAATCATTTATAATGGGGGTTGCAGTAGGAGCTGTAGCAACATTTGGTATATTATTAGGAGTAGGATACTGGCTATATGCAAATCAAACAAAAAAGACATCTATAACTACTGTTGCAACAGTAGCTAGTCAACAACAAACTACGAAAACAACAACCAGTAATCAACAACAGTCAACAACTTCTACTTCTGTTACAACAACTTCCATACCAAACATAATAACAACTGCAGGGTTCCACTGTGAGCCAATAGGCCCTGTTTCAACAATAATAGGGGCACCAATACAATGTAAAGTAACTGAGACACAACAAGTTGAAGTATGTAAAGTAACTGAAGTTAAGCCAAATGGGACTGTTGTAGTTGAGTGCGAACCAGTTACTCAACCACCGAGATCACCAATAATACCAATGACAAGTTCAGTAGGGTGATGACATGCCAGCAGTATTTGGAGATGAAGAGCGAGAGATTGAAATATTCAAGAAAACATACGATATGTGTCTAGGTCTTTTATGCCCAGTATGTATGAGTGAGTGCAGAGCGTTAGCATATTTCTCTATGAATCTTGTGAAGTTGAGAGCTGGCATGATTAAGGAAGAAGATCTTCTGAATGATGAGCTGTTTGGTGAAGCTACAGCATATTTAAAAGCTTTCTTCGATGCAAAAAAAGATTTAATTGAAAAGATTGTGAGTAAAGTTAAAGCTGAAGAAGTAAAAGCTAAAGAAGGGGACTTCGCAGAGACTAAGAGAGATGGAGAATTTGTAGAGGAAAAATCTTAAGAAATTTTTTAATCTTTATTAACTTCTTCTTCCAAGTTTAGAGTATGGATAAATATACAGCAATTGGAATCGGAGTTGGCGTAGCGGCAACTGCTGCAATAGGATATATTATATACAAGAATTTCTTGACACAAGCCACAACCACTAGCACAAGTACTAGCACACAACAACAAGGCCAA
>ERZ1684502.115-NODE-115-length-18480-cov-1664.294708_pt1 | contig 18480 bp, 18 predicted proteins | sample MGYA00580192_ERZ1684502 | MGnify/ENA primary metagenome ERZ1684502 (study PRJEB41476, sample SAMN13258264) | hydrothermal vent metagenome | biome: caldera [ENVO_00000096]; feature: acid hot spring [ENVO_00002120]; material: acidic water [ENVO_01000358] | place...
CTTTATAAAGATCATATAAAGAACGGTAATTAACATACCCCTTTACACCAAAAATGAACTCCTTTATCCCTTGCCTAGCTAACTCTATCAGTGTGTATTCTATCAAAGGTCTGTTAAGCAACCTCACCGCTGCTTTAGAAGTTTCTACTGTTAAGGGTCTTAATCTTGTAGCCTCTCCGCCTATAGGAATTATAACTTTTATATCCTCCATTTTCCAAGCCATATGTAATTTTTATAATTTATTACTTATAAAGAATATAGTATGAGGAATCTCATATTAGGGTTTGAAGTTCATCAACCATTCAGAATCAGAAAGGACTTCTTTTGGAACCCTATCATGAAAGGAAGCCCTTTAGCTAAGTACTTTGACAACGACTTAAACAAGGACATATTTGAAAGAGTTAAGAACAAGTGCTATCTTCCAGCAACTAAGATTCTGCTTGAGGAAATTGAAAGGGGAGAGAATGAGGGTTATGATTTTAAATTCTTTTTTTCTATTTCAGGGACTTTTATTGAACAAGCAGAACAGTGGGGAAAAGATGTATTAGAACTCTTCCAGCAGTTAAATTATACTCATAAGGTAGAGTTCCTTTCCCAAACATATTATCATTCAGTTACATCACTTTGGGAAGACCTTAGTGAGTGGAGGGAACAAGTGAAGACACACAAACAGCTGATAAAAGACTACTTTGACCAAGAACCTATAACCTTTGAAAACACAGAGTTGCTCTTAACTCCTAGACTAGTAAAAGAGATCGAAAAACTCGGTTTTAAAACTGTTATAACTGAAGGGAAAGAGAGCTTACTCAAGGGAAAAAGCCCTAACAGAGTTTATAGGATAAGAGATTCAAAGCTCTCCCTACTTTTGAGAAATTACAGGCTTAGTGATGATATAGCCTTTAGGTTCTCAAACCCAAAATGGGATCAATACCCCTTAACAGCTCAAAAGTTCGCTGATTGGGTTTCATGGTCTGAAGGGGAAGTAGGACTAATTTTTGTAGATTATGAAACGTTTGGAGAGCATCACTGGCCTGAGAGTGGGATATTAGACTTCCTAAGATGGTTACCGAGAGAATTACATAAAAGAGGGGTTGAATTTAAATTACCGAGAGAAGTTTACAGGAACTATTACGACGAAATAGTTATTGATTCTACTGTATCGTGGGCGGACATAAACAAAGATGAGAGTAGTTGGTTAGGAAACATAATGCAGTGGGCTTATGACGAAATGGTTAGGAGAACTGAAATGCTAGCAAAGGAAGCTGGTGGGGAATATCTCAAAGCCTGGAAATACTTTACTACAAGTGATAACTATTACTACATGTTTTTAGGGAGCGGTGGACCGGCGGAAGTTCACTCATATTTCAGTTCTTTCAATTCCCCAATAGATGCTTTCATTAACGAGTTTTATGCAATAACGCTCTTTCAAGATGAGTTATTAAAACTTCTAAAGATTGAAAGAGAGCCATTTATATTTTACAAAAACGGGAAAAGGAGTAGTGAGGCATGGAACGAAGATCAATTTAGGGAAATTATAAATAGAGAACCAGCATTTAAAGAATATGAGAAATACTTAAAAGAGTGGCTTAGATGAAGAAGATAGAAGCTATTTGGTTTCCAGAAGAAGAGATAAAAAAAGTTTGGATGATTAGCGTTGAACTGGCAAATGTGGCTACTGTAGGTGGATTAGGAAATGCAGTTTACAACATGGCAAAAAGCCTTGCAGAAAAAGGCATCGAAGTAACAGTTATAATGCCAAGTCATGGGAGACATCTTAATGATTATTATAGATCCACGCTTAAGTTAAGGGAGCTGTCTTTAACTTCTTACGGTGACAGAATTGGGATGGATGGGAAAAGATATCCTTATGCTCTTGGTTTTGAAGAGGGTAGGCTTGATGGCTTTAACGTTATCCTTGTAAAAGGACTTGATTATAACACTGGTAGGCTGATAGACAGTTGGAATGTTTATGATAATATCATGGAAAAATCATCACTCCTAGCCAGAGGTGTCCAAGCATACTCAGTGTTTTCAATACCTTCTAACATACCTTCTATTATTCATGCCCATGACTGGCACGCTGTGATTGCTGGTGTTCTTGCAAAACAGACTTTTGAAGTAAGGAAAATCGTTATACCTCTAGTTTACACAATACACTTACTAAACAAGGTGGGAGTGCCATGGCATTATGCTTCTGATGACTGGTCTGGGATAAGTAATTGCCCCCATTATGTATGGCAAATTGTTTCCCACAAAGTATACACCATGAAACAAGTATGGGATGAGTTATCACAAGGGTTTATTGAGAAGTTTGGAGCTTGGGAAGCAGATTTAGTTACTACAGTTAGCAAAAGCTACCTTACTTACGACGTATACAACTTTGTTGGCAACTGGGTTGAAAATAAGAGCTGCGTAACTTACAATGGAACTGACTGGAGTTCAGATGAGGTTAAGGGATATGCAAGAAAATTGTTTAATACAGAAGATAGAGTTGAGGTAAGAAGAAGGCTCTATAACATGCTCGAATCCCTTCGCCTAATACCAGAGGATTACACAACTGGTAATATTTTGTGGAATAAGAGGTTCTGGATTGGTATCAAGGATGATTGGACTTACACGAAACTGGATGATGGGCCATTAGTTCTGTTCGCAGGCAGGCTTGTTTACCAAAAGGGTGTTGATCTACTTATAAGGGCGTTCAGACAAGTTATAAACAAAATACCTAATGCTAGGCTAGTAGTCCTTGGTCTTCCTTCAGGTGATTACGGTTTGCTTAACGACTTAGTAAATAAAGCGTCAGAGATGGGAGGAAATGTTAGACTCTTAATTTCATCATCAATACCTAAAGAAATATTCAAGCTGTTTTATTATGCTGCATCTGTGTTTGCAGTACCATCTAGATGGGAGCCTTTTGGTATTGTAGCCCTTGAGGCAATGGCAGTTGGGACACCAGTAGTTGCTTATGCTGTGGGAGGACTTAGAGAGTCTATTGTGGATCTTAGGAGCGATATAAATAATGGGACTGGATTTGTTGTTGACCCAGAGAATATATGGGAATTATATAGAGCGATATTGACGTCACTGTCTCTCTCAATGGCAAGCGAAACCAAAAACAAAGCTTATCTTAACATGGATGACTTAATAATGAGGACTGAGGACGTAGAGTTATGGAATAAAGTTAGACAAAACTCAGTAAAGAGAGTTGAAGAGAACTTTAGATGGAGCTCTACTGTAAAATATTTGCTGAACTGCTACAACAAGGCATACACAATGGCAAAATACAGGGCAATGGCATCGTTCTAATTTTTCTAATGCTTTTTTAAATACTGTTAAAGATAAGAAGAACATATGCAAAAAGAATCCCCTCCTAATCAACATTATGTTAAGAAATTCATTTACTATGCAGCTCTTGGTGTGCCTCATGTTGATATTCAGAAGTACAGACTTAAAGTGAGTGGCTTGGTTGAAAACCCTCTAGAGTTTACTTATGAGCAGTTACTTAACATGATAGACACTAGGTACACAAAGGACTTCCATTGCGTAACTGGATGGAGCGTAGCAGATGTAGCCTGGGAAGGGGTTAAGATTTTGACTCTGGCTAAAATGGCAAAAGTAAAAGAGGAAGCAAAATGGGTTATGTTTTACTCACTAGATGGTTATACTTCTATAGTCCCAGTAGAAGATGCCTTAAGTGAAGACTCAATCATAGCATTAAAAATGAACGGAAAACCTTTAGATATAAAATCTGGTTTCCCTGCTAGACCCTTTATGCCCCACTTGTATGGTTGGAAGAGTGCAAAATGGCTAACAGAAATAGAGTTTATGAAAGACTATATAGACGGCTATTGGGAAGAAAGAGGATACCATGAGAGAGGAAATGTTTGGGAAGAGGAGAGGTTTAAAGGAGAAGGATATTCTCACAAAGGATGGAAAAGAAATCCTATTTTATGACTTTTATGATAAGAACTAGAAATTCAGTATTACAAACAGTACAACTCTTACGCATAATATTTGCTCTGTAATTTCTTATCTCTATCTCCATTTCCACCATTTTCTTAACTTTACTTTATCTATCTAGCTTCTTATGCTTTGTGCTCTATTGGTTTATGTGCTAGGTTGTGAGCTATTTGCTAATCTGCCTAATTCCTCACTCACTCTCCTCAGATCTTCAGACACCTTTGATATAGCTTCTGCTAATTGCTGAAGTCTCTTAGGTGCTATTGCTGTAAATACTCCATTCATAATCTCATATACTCTCTTATAAGCGTCAATTGCGTTATTATCATCAACCTTAAATCCAATTTCAATTGGTATAAATCCATCCGTTATAGCAGCTCTCTTAGCTTGATCAATAAATTTAGAGGCAACTATGAATTTCATATTTGGAGCTTTCTGTAATTGATCAACTCTGCCAGCTTCCTGGTCAATTATAGGAGTTCCAATCTCTCTATCAAGGTTTTTACATGATACATAGATACTGAAGTCAACTTCAGAAACAGTCTTCCATGCCCATACATCAACTTCTCTTGTAGCTCCATCTTTGCTTCTGACTTGGGAATCGACTTCTACCTTAAATCCTAAATCTTGAAGTACTGCTGCAACAACAGCCTCAAGAATGTCTCTAGCTCGAGATTGAAAGTTCTTAATCTTCGCAAGAATGTCGTTATTAGATAAGGGAACTGGATTTACATGGATAGATAAAGGAGTTGGAGGAGATGTGGATGAGACTACTGTAGGAGTTTGAGGAGATGATGGAACTTTTATAATGGGGGAAGAGGACACGTTAACGCCTAAGGATTTAATGTCCCTTATATTATCCCTAGTAATTCTTGGATATCCGCCTAATTCACTTTCTTTTACTGGTTCTTCTTTCATTTCAATATTTGTTATATCTGTTACATAGACATACCCTAAAGGCATAGTTTCGACTACAAGAAAGCTTAACGGATAACCTAAAACTGGTATTAATATAATTTCCCCTTTTATCAACGGTTCGCCGTCTAACAACTTACGCTTTACATAATGTAAGAGACCAAGGTCTTCAGATATTGAATACCCTACTGGTGCTAACACAATTTTTAATGCGGGTCTCACATATGCTTTTCTAACCTTGACACTATCATTGACATCAAAAAGTTTGCTAATAATACCTTCTATTCTTATTTCGTCATCAGAAACACTTTCCTCACGCGTGGCCTTTGCTATTACAGAACCTTTAGGTCCTATTATCTCAATATAATCTCCAGTCTCTATACCAAGTTTTTTTCATTGTGTAATCTGATAACCTTGCAATCTTCTTAACAATGCCTCTTAGGCTTGCTTCACTAACTCTTAACGTAATCTCTTGGCTCATTATTTCAAACTATGCAATCTTTTATAATATAAGTAAATAGGTCTAATTCTTACATAAATTAGTAAATGAAGACATATATCTCTACCATTTCTCTTAATCATCTATAACTATGTTGACTTTAATAAAGTTCTTTTCTGTCTTAGCTATTAAGTACCTCTCTAAATACCTTACCAAGTACTTTGGCTAGAAGCTAAATCTTTGAAGACAAAGCGTCAATATTACCTTCTTGACTATTTTACTTTTGAAGTCCAATCTTACATGAAATCTTCTAAAGAACCAACTTTCTTACGTATATTCACGACAGTTCTTGATCTGGATGTTCTCCTAATTACCACTTTGTTAAGCTAAGCATAGAGTTAACACATTTTCAGTTTAATCAACATATGCAAGCGTATCAATGTTTAGTTAATTTAGCTATAAGAGTGTCAAATGATTAAAAGAATATGAAAACACTTGACCGTTCTTGAGAATTAGAAGGACATTTCCATAATGAATGAAAAAGAAATATTAGTTTTATCCCATCATCCCTGGGGGCATTCCTCCGCCCATTCCTCCTCCTTGTCCTTCACTTTGTGATGGAGCTTTTGCTGGTGCCGCTGCAATATAATCATCGATCTTTAGTATAGCAGTTGCTGCTTCAGTTGCACTTTTTATTACTTGTTCCTTAACGATTAACGGATCTAACACGCCTATCTTAGCCATATCTTCCTCTATCTTCCCTTGTACTACATTTACTCCAGCATTCTTTAACCCTTTATTGTGCAAGTTTCTTAGTTGCACTAAAGCGTCTACACTATCTAACCCAGCTGTCTCGGCCAATGTAGTTGCAAATTCCTCTAATGCATCTGCATAAGCCTCAACTGCTAATTGCTCTTTTCCGCCTATTTTCCTTGCCTCCTCTCTGAGTTTAAACGCCATCTCCATCTCAAATGCTCCTCCACCAGCGACAACATAAGGATACTCAAGGACGTTCTTAACAGTGTTTAGTGAGTCTTGTAAGCTCCTCTCTAACTCATCCATAACTATGTCGCTTGAGCCTCTTATCAAAATTGTTACTGCATCTCCTTGTTTTGCTCCTTCAATGAACACAACTTTAGAGTTACCAACTTTTCTCTCTTCCACAAGTTCTGCATAGCCTAAATCTTCTGGTGAGATGTCTTTTGTCGTAGTAATTATTTTAGCTCCAACTGATTTAGCTAACTTCTCTAAGTCGCTTCTGCTCACGTTCTTTATTCCCATTACTCCCTTCTTTGCCATAAAGTAAGATGCTATGTCATCCATTCCTTTCTGAGAAATTATAACGTTTGCTCCAGCATTTACTAAAGCGTCAACTAGCGACTTTACATATTTAGTTTGTTCCTCCAATGCCTCTTTTATTTGATCTGGGGATGAAAAGCTCATCTTTGCGGTAATTTCCGGTTTTTCTACGTCTAATGCAAAGTCTATTATTGCTATTTTAGCCTTTTGAATTCTTCTAGGCATGTTTTGGTGAGCTACTTCTTTATCTAATACAAATCCCTTAACTAGTTCTGTCTCATCTATACTTTCTCCTCTTTTCTTAACCATTTTTATGTCTGAAAGGTCAATGACGTAGTTAGAATCCTGCTTCTTAGCTACTTGCAATACTGCATCAATTGAGATGTCAATTATTTTATCTAATGTTGACTCGCCAGAGAAGAACTTGCTTGAAAGAGAAGTATAAGTTACCTTTTTAAGGTATTCCCTATCAGATGTGCTAATTTTAATTGCTACTTCTTTATCATTTGATAGTATAATCTCTGATGCTTTCTTAAACCCGTCAATAATTGTAGTAGGATGGATCTTTTGATCTAAAAGCTTCTCCGCTTGCTCAAGCAAGAAGCCAGTTAGTACAACTGCTGAAGTTGTTCCATCACCTACTTGTGTGTCTTGTGCTTTTGCTGCCTCAACAACTAACTTTGCAGCTGGGTGCTGAACATCCATCTCTTTTACTATTGTTACGCCGTCGTTCGTAACTGTTATGTCGTTTGTACTGCTGATTAGCATTTTGTCTAGTCCCTTTGGTCCAAGGCTGGACTTCAGCATTTCTTCCAAAGTTCTTACTGCCAGTATGTTAGATCTGATTACATCTTCTCCGCTTTCCTTTTGCGTACCCTGTTTATACAGACTGTACATGAATTTAAAAATAAACTTGGTGATATTTAAACGATGAGGAAACTCTGCGGGACTGAAATATTGATGAAGAACTAGGGACTGATTTTATAAAGAAAATGTTAGTCTAATCAAATTCTGCTTGAATCTTTTTCTTTCCTTCTAAAAGTTTAAGAGGAAATGGCGGTTTATTTACTTCTTCTATATTAATTCCTTGTTTTCTCAGTTCAGAAACAGCTTTGACTAAGTCGTCCTCATGAGTAGCGTACTTGATCTTATCTTTTATAATATTTATATTTGAGTCATTACTCCTTAGTTTCTCAGCACTTATTGAAGTCCAAGAACCTCCATTTCTATAGATAAACACTACGTCCTGAAAATAGCCTGGAACTACGTGGCTAACTCCAGAAAAATAGTAGTCACCATATTTGTAGACTTTCATATGAATTAGCTTTCACCAGTGAAATAAAAGCTTTTAGAGCAAAATCCAGTAAGGTTTTTAGCAACTCTTGTTTTCGCTCTAATAACTCACCCTAGTTTTATTCGCACAACTATAATTACTACAGATTGCAAAGAAATTAATGAAACTGTTATCTATAACATATTATATACTAGAAGTAAATTTATTCTTATCCCATTAAAGCTGGAATAAAGTTATATCCCAAAAAACAAACTTTATTTTTATGAGAAAAATATATTTTATAATTCCCGTAGTTATATTAATTATAGGTCTTTTACCGCTTTTCTTTTTTCATTCCCAAGGTTCTGGTAAAGTAGTTCTAATATGTGCAAAAATAGAGAAACCCACAAAAACACAAAATATATTGGATGTAAACGTAAGTAATGCTATCATTTTGGTCGTTAACAACACTGGAAAAGAAGCAGTAGCAATTTGCTACATTAGAGACCCTAACAATACAATACCCTTTAATGATATTTACGTCATCTATAACGGGAAACCTTATGGGGATTCGATCCCACCAGGTTTTAGCAACTTGACAGTTTTAGTTAACGCAAGTATAGAAACTCCTTTCACCATTTATTTGTCCAATTCCCAAACCCTTACCGTGAACTCCTAGGAGAGAAGAAATATAATTATGTAAATAGCCATTTAATTTAATGATAGTAGAACACGTGGCAAAGGCGATCTCATTAACTCTTAATGATGGAGAAAAGGTTTACATAGGGTTAAATTCCATACCAGCAATTTTAGGGGCTTTTCTAGCTAGAGACGTATATAAGAAGAAAATTAGAATTATAGGAGTAGCAGAAGCCGATAACCCCTCAAGTGTAATGATAACGCCTTCAACTGGAGATCCTTTCTATTCCGAATCTTCGCCTATAATGATAACAGCTGATTCGTTTGATCTATTTCAGAAAGGTTTAGTAGACGTAATGTTTTTAGGCCCTGTACAGATTGATGAGGATACTAACGTAAATTTGTCTGTTATAGGCAGTTATGAAAGACCAAAGGTTAGGTTAACTGGAGGAGCTGCTACTGCTTATTTGATGCCTTTAGCTAAGAAAGTAATTTTGTGGAACTTGAAGCATTCAACAAAGTCACTTGTGAAGAAGGTTGACTTTGTCACTGGGACTGCTAAAAACTCTACTAATGACGTGTATGTAGTTACTAACCTTGGTGTTATGAGGTTTAGCAGAGAGGAGAAAAAATGGAAAGTAGAGTACGTCTACCCTTGGAGTAGCTGTGAAGAGATTAAAAAGAACACTGGTTTTGATGTATATTGTGAAAAGCCACAGACAGTCACTGTAAATGAAAGTGACATAGCTTTTATCAATAAATTAGACCCTTACAACATAAGGTCTGCACTAGAATCATAAAGGTTGAAGTTCTTCTATTATCTTTTCCCAGTCTACGTCATAAAGGCCAAACATGCTTGTCGGTTCTGCTCCTCTTGGCAAATGGACTACTGCGGTTACATAGAGGCTGTTAATAGTGGGTCTTTTCCCGCTGAAGTATGACCTAGGGACTATCTCTTCTGCAGTTATAATCACTTTCTTAGCTGCCTTTGCCTTATATTCATCCTCATATAATGGGCCTAAAATCTCTGCATTTCCTTCCTCATCTGCTTTATGTACGTGAATAATTGCTACATCTGGGATTATGGCTTTAACAAGAAGGATTTCTTCTCCAGAAAAGGGGTCTTTAATTACTTTCCATGTACCTTGCTTCTCATGAAGACTTACTAGATCTGAGCCTAAAACACCTTTTACTGGCATAAAAGGAACTCCAAAGGCACCCGCCCTTATTCCAGCTATAAAAGCACCGCAAGTATCCTCTAAATACTCAATTTCTCCTTGTTCAACTTTTTTCCTAAAATTTGGCGGAATTCCAAACCACTCTAGGGTTACCATCGGTGCTCTCACTTTTTTAACTACTCCATACTTTAGAAGAACTTCAAGACCAAAGCCCGGTTCTCTATCAACAAATCCGAGATTTTTAATGCCAGAGTTTGCTAGTGCATAAATAAACTTCATAGGATTCCTATGAAAGGACATTCCACTAATTGTTATAGTATCGTTCTCTTTTATCAACTTAAGGCTTTCTTCTAGGCTTACTAGTTTGCTCACAGATAAACATAGGTTAATTACGTTTTAATCTTTTTTTGTACCTTCAATTATCCAAAAACCGTTTTGTTCTTTAGCAAAAAGCGGTATGAACTTAATTGAGAAAGCCCTTATTGCCTCTACTGGCTTTATCCCCTTGAACGCATTAAAAATCAAGTAAGCCTTGCCACTCTTCTTAACAACTCTAGATGCCTCTCTTATTATATCGTAATCTAGAACTTCTGATATAACCACGCTGTCGAAAGAAGAATCCCTAAAAGGTAGTGGGTAAACTGAATTAACAACTTCATCTGCATAGAAGAAAGCTTGTAAATTGCTAACTGTTACTGTAGTGTAAACTAACGGTGAACCGATTTGAAGACTTCTTCCTTTAACTTTCAAATCCACTTTTTTTCTAGGGAAGAGAGTATAAAAAGAGTCCTTAATGACTAGAAAGTCAGAGATGTTTTTGAGCATTAACGCTTCTCCATCTAACAGATCGTGAGAAAATATAATGTCATATCTATTTTGCATTATCTGAGAGATCTTACTGTAGGAAAGGTCTATCTCCTCCTTTTTACCATCTTGATGATATATTGCTTTAAGGCTTTGCTTTAACGACTTTGCCTCAAGAGGTAATAACTCTAAGTAGTCCACAAGTAATAAAAATAATGCCTTTCATATATATTTATCCATATAATATTTTTACGCATATATATCGTGTAGAGCCTTTGATATGTCTGTTATAGCAAACATACCAACTATTTGTCCTTCTTTGTTCTTTACTGGTAGATGTCTTATTTTGTTCTTTGTCATTATATCTATTGCAGCAAAAACATCAGTATCCTCATCAACTGTTATTAGGTTTCCCATCGTTGATGCTAATCTGACTTCATCATTTGGACTCAAACCCATTGAAAAAGCTTTTACTGCATCTCTGTCTGTAAATATTCCTTTCGGCTCTCCTCCCTCACTTACAATAACCGATCCTACTCCTCTTTCCATCATCAGCTTACATACTTCTTGAATGGATGTATTTGCTTCTACTTGAAATACTGGAGTTGACATGTAGTTTTTTATAGTCTTCATATGAATAATATTATTCTCTTTCCCAAAAAGCTTTTAGCTTAACAGTTTTTGGTTCACCGTGATCTAATATATCCTCAATTGCTTGTTTTAAGAAATCTTCTGATTGAACACCTCTAATAAGCCACGTATCGTTAATTAAAATAGCCGGAACTCCTCTAATTCCCATTGCTTTAGCTTCTTCTTCGTCTTCAATTACTGCCAGTTTAGCCTTCTTAGACTTAAAATCCTTCTTAAATTGCTCGACATCAAGCCCTACTTCTTTAGCTATCTGTATCAGAACGTCGTCTTGTGTAATGTCTTCCCCTTCAAGGAAGAACTTGTCTTGTGCTCTATCAAAGAATTCCCAATGTCCCTCATCGCCTTTCTGGAATTCTGCTGCTTTACATGCCATGAGCGGTGGGATAGACCAAACATAACCAATTTTCCCTTTTTCTATAACCTTTTCTGGTTCATAATCAGGGAAGTACCTTTTTATTATTTGAAATTCATTTAGAAATATTTTCCTTGCATCTTCAACTGTTGGTGCAATTTCTTTCAAATCTTCCAACGATGATATAATTGAGAATGCCTTATGTTTTACTACAACTTCACCTTTAAACTCCTTTACAACGTTCCTTAATCTCTTCGAAGTAACGAAACAGAAAGGACATATAACATCATGAAAGAACGTTAGTCTGATCATATCAAAAAATCAAAAGCCGTGACTTTTAAACCTTTTCTAGCTCTTTAACCTTTCCTCATTGTCCTTGTAATTTCAGACAAGTCTGACTTTGAATCACCCGTAAGTTTCCTTGTCTCTTCTATTAAGTCTTCTCTTCTAGTTTGTTCTGCAGCCGCTCTTAGCTCTTGAGCTATTTGAGTGGCCTCTTTGCTACCACTTGCAACTGCATTGCTATATTCCTTCAATAAAGCAAAATACCTAACCTCTGATATAATTCCCTGATTCATCCCTTGAATCACTTGCATTTCATTACCTCTTTGAAGAATAACCTGTTCTTGAATAGGGACGTTCATTTTCCTTACCGGGTCAAAATAACTACCAGAGAAGACTAATTGAACCGGTTGATTACCCGGAGGAATCGTTCCTATTGCATATATAGAAATTGTTCTATCCACAACCGGGATGTTTACAGGGACTTCGTAATTAATTGACTCAAACCCTTGTGGTAAATTCAAGACAAAATTATAAGCTGCAACGTCGCTTACTTTCTGCTGTACAAATATTGAAGGCAATTGTGTAGGATCTTCTATATGATAATACACACCAGAACCTTTATCAGACAATCTCTTTAAAATAAGCTCATTATAATCTCTTCCAATTCCGATTGAAATTATTTGGACATTAGGAGGAACTTGAAGTTTTTCATAATCCTTAACGTTTCTTTTATCCGTTGGTTTACCATCAGAGAGTATAATGAGCCTTACAGGAAGCTGAGTGTAAGCTAGTTGCTGAAGTATCTTACTTAATGCTTTATGCAGATTTGTTGTATAGCCTCTTTTCACATTCTGAAGAGCTATTGGGTTGCCAGAAGGCCCCTCATAAACTTTCTCTATATCATTTGAGAACAAATAAATAGACAAGTAATTGCCAGGTGGTATTTCATAAGAAAGTTTATTAGCTGCAGCAATTGCAACATCTAATTTGTGGTCTTTAATCATCGAAGGACTATTATCTATCAGTATAACGTAATGGATGCCGGAAAACTGGATAAATGCCTCTGGCACTACCCTAATAATAAAGTTCACTTGAGTAGGTTTCTCTATGTTAACATAGGTATGTGAAGATCTAATTTTTAGACTTACTGTCATAGCTACTAGGAATATTACGTGTGTAAAACTATAAATACTTTTATACAAAATACTTTATGTATGCCATGGAAATGTCCTGTATGTGGATATGAAAATCCTGATGATGCAAATTTTTGCTTAAGATGTGGCGCTCAAAAACCAGCACAACCAACTATTGAACCAATGCAACAACCAGCAACTGCTCAGCAACAAGATGTCAATGCCCAACCTCCACAGTCACAACAACCGCCAGAACAAGTTATGGCCTCACAACAACCAGCAACTGTTGTACCACCAGAACAGCCACAAGTACAACCGCCTCCACAGCCTACTCCCGTTCAGCAAACACCACCAGAACAACAAGTTGTTCAAAGTTCACCGCAAGCACCTCAACCTGTAGCACAACAAGTCGTTGCCCAACCTCCACAGCCTCAACTACAGCAGAAGTACTACTTGTTATTTATCCAAACTCCTTACGCTGGTTTGATAAACCAAAAAGTCCCGTTGAACTTCGACATATTCCCTTCAGTATCAATTGGTAGAAGTCCAGAGAATGTTATCATAGTCCCAGATCCAGAAGTTTCAAGAAGACATGCAGTTGTTTCACTTGAAGGAGGAGAACTTTACATAGAAGATTTGAACAGCACAAATGGGACATATGTATATGATGGAAAGCTGTTTCAACCAGTGAAAGGAAAGCAAAAAATTACTCCTAACTCAATAATAAAATTGGGAAATCAGACTATAGTAAAGATAGTAGCTGAATAATTTGGGTGAATTTTTTGACAATTTCTGCGAGGTTGGAATTCAGTCATAAGTTCTCTTTTAGTTCTCCGATTCGAGGTGTATTTAGACTTATAATTGTCCCAGAAAGAGTTTCTGTTGCAACAGGTTTCCATTATATAATCCTCCTAGATACATCTGGTTCAATGTCAGGCTTAAAGATTGAAACGGCTAAACAAGGGGCTATGCAACTACTCAATAAAATTCCAAAAGGAAACAAAATTACGTTTATAACGTTCTCTTCAGAAGTAAAAGTCTTAACGGAATTCAGTGATGCTGCAAGTGCCACAGTCCAAGAAGTTATCTCTTCTGTTGTCGCCAGAGGAAACACAGTCCTTTATACTGCATTGTCTACAGCAATAAACATTGCAAAGAAATACAACTTACCTGGGTATATAATATTGTTAACTGACGGAAATCCAACGGATATAACTGATATAACAGCTTATGAAAGAGTCGAAATCCCTGCTGGCTTTAAGGTAATCTCATTTGGAATAGGAGATGACTATAATGAACAGTTATTAAAGGTGTTAGCTGATAAATCTGGTGGCATTGTAAATCATATCCAAGATCCAACTGAGATAGCTAATTCTTTGCCTCAAGCAGCTGTTACTGAAGTGGGAGCAAAGAATGTAACGGTAGAGATTGAATCTCCATCACCAGTTAAATTGTTGAACTACTCTGGCCCTCCAATAAAATTAGGAGCAATTGAAGGTGTAGTAAGAATTTATGGGGAAACGACAATTCCGGCAAACTTTAGCGGAAACATAGTTAACGTAAGGATAAATTATGAAGATCCGGCCACTGGTAAAAATGAAACTATAGTCGCTGTAAGTTCAGTTAGTCCAGCAACTAATTCTCAGATGTTCCTTAGTGGGGTTAATAATGATATACTAAGTGAATATCAGTATTACGAATTAATGAACAAACTTGTGACTCAAGTTAGTTCAAACAATTTAGCAGAAGCTACTAGAACTTTACAACAAATGGCTCAAGTAGCACAACAGACAAGAAGGATTGAGTTGATTGAAACGACGAGAAGATTACAAGAGAGTGTTGAAACGACGAGAAGACTTGGAAACACAGAGCAAACTAAGAAAATTGTTGTCAGTGAAGCAACTAAAAAGCTAAGATCTTAATTTTCCTCTAAATTTTATTAGTAAACACGTTGTTCGTCTTTATTGTAAAACTTTTTATACTATTGTTTCGAATATTTATCTGGAATTAGGTATGCCAGTTGAAGATATCGTAAAGGTATCAAGAAATTTCCAAGTCACAATACCAGCTAGAATAAGGCAAAAAGTGAAAGTAAAGGAGGGGGATTTAGTAAGAGTAATTTATGACGAAAACGAAAATACTGTTAAGATCATACCCATAAGCAGAGAGGAACTAGAAAAACTTTAAATAATTTTCTTTACCTCTTCTATAACTTCAAATATTTTTTTATACAAATGTTCACCAACAATATCTCTAACTTTTTCTAGCTTATCTGTATCAATTACTTTGACATCGTTTCCGCTTTTGACCACATCTGCTTCCAAATCTAAGTACCTTAGCTTTCCCTTAAGTATTTCTGGCGGAGTAGAGATATTAGCATATATCCCTTTCAACTTACCGTCTTTGCTAAAATACCTATGAATTTGATACCATTTCCTAGAGTCAAATTCTACAATATCATAGTCGTCTTTTTCCTTTTTCACATTAAGTCCGTCGTATACCCCTTCTCTATCAAAGACCCTCATTAGCCTAATAACGAAATAGCTATCAGTTACTTCTTTATATATAACTTTACCTTTCCTCAAATAGAAAACTCTACCATCAGCCTTAATATGCTCTATCTCCATGAAATCAGTTATGAGCTTATTTAATAAATCCTCAACCTTTCCGCTTCCATTTTCAACAATATCCACTTCATTAGAAAGGGACATCTTCAACATGTGATGGAAATTGACCGTTTGCGGGACAACTTTTCTCCTTTCTTTATCCAACATGATCTTATCCTCAAGTGATAAAGTAACTCTATCGAAGTCCTCCCCCTGACCATTAAAGTCTTCATTGTCAAATCTCATCACAAGCCTCTCCAATTCCTCCTTTAGTTCAAAATCGTGGGCTATTGGTGCATTACTCCTCCATTTAACATTATATCCCTTTTTGTTGAAAGGCAAGCTTATAGATAATAATCTACCTCTTTCTTCCCTGCTTATATGCTCTGAAAAGAACGTTTTGCCATCCCCTCTCCATACCATAGCGTATTTTCCTACAGCTTTAGGTGAAGCTAAAACAATCTTACCTTCTATAGGAGGCTTAACAACCAATCCTTGTTCTAGGCAAGGTTCGACATCAAAACCCATGTATTTACAATCTTCAGTTCGAATAACAGAGTATAGCTTAACGGGAGATTTCCAAACAAAAGAATATTTAAAAATACTTCTAAAGAAATTGTATAAATCTTGTCCAATACTAACTATTTCTCCCTTATCATTTCCATCTTTTACAGTAACGTCTGCAGGCTCTTCCTTAATTTCAAAGTTAAAGCGTTCTGCTATCTGAGGGGTTTGTTGGACAACTTCAAAGCCGTGATCTAAAAATAATTTAGTTAAGGCTGTGGCGTAAATGCCTCTAATTCTAACCTTCATATAATAATCTATTCAAGACATACTTTAAAACCCCACCCTCCTTAACGTACTCTAACTCTACATTAGTATCTACTCTCACCAAACCTTCTACAGTTATGATTTTACCGTCAGATGACTTGAACTGAATTGTAACTCTCTTCTTAGGGGTCAAATTACTGAGACCGAGTATTGATACTTCCTCATCACCTTTTATCCCTAGATTTCTCCAATCCGGTATTTCAATAGGCAGAACTCCCATAGCAACTAAATTACTTCTATGAATTCTTTCAAAACTCTCTGCCAAAACAGCTTTGACACCAAGTAAAGCAGTAACTTTAGCAGCCCAATCTCTAGAGCTACCAGAACCATATTGTTTACCTGCAACAATAACTAAAGGTACTCCTTCCTTTCTGTAAAGTTCTGAAGCCTCATAAACTGTCATTACTTTACCATCTGGGAAGTGTTTAGTGAATCCTCCTTGTTTGTCAACTAAATAGTTCTTAAGTTTTGGATTTGCAAAACCTCCTCTTATCATAACCTCATGGTTTCCTCTTCTAGCACCATATGTATTAAGCTCTGTAACCCCTTGTTGCTTTAGATAAACTCCAGCAATTGAGTCTGGTAAAATAGGGCCTGCTGGGGATATATGATCTGTTGTTATCTTATCTCCTAGAAGAAGTAAAATCCTAGCATTCTTTATGTCCTCTACCTTTGTACTTTCAATAGCAAACCATGGAGGTTCTTTTATGTATGTTGACTTACTGTCCCAACTATATGTATCGCTCTCCTCAACTTTTAACGATTTCCAGTTCTCATCCCCTTCGAAAATTCTCTCGTATTTCTTCCTATAGAGATCAGGGTTTAACGAAAGGTTCATGTACTGCTTTATTTCCTCTAATGAAGGCCAGATATCCTTTAAGTAAACTGGATTGCCATTGGGATCATAACCAATAGGTTCACTCTGGAAATCGATATCTATTCTCCCCGCTAAGGCATATGCTACTACAAGAATAGGGGAAGCCAAATAAACTCCCTTTAGCAGGGGATTTACTCTCCCTTCAAAATTCCTATTCCCGCTTATAACTCCATAAACCTCTAATCCGTTTTGCTTTACATCATCTTCAACAACTTTTGGTAAAGGACCAGCATTCCCAATACAGGTTGTGCAACCTAGCCCAACAACATGGAAACCTAGTGCCTCTAGATAAGGAAGTAGACCAGACTCTTTCAAATACTCTACAACTACCGGTGAGCCTGGTGCAGTGCTGGTCTTTACATAAGGCTTAACCCTTAATCCGTATTGCACAGCTTTTTTAGCTAATAACCCAGCACCTATCATCACAGTTGGGTTAGAAGTGTTTGTACAACTGGTTATTGCAGCTAATACAACGTCGTTATCGCTCACAATAGCACCTTTCTTCTTATTTTTCTTCTCATTTTTCACTTTCATTTCTCTGAGAGGCACTCTTTCGTCAGGGTTTCTAGGCCCGGCTACAGAAGGCTCAATTTTGCTTAAATCTATTTCAACTACTTCAGTGTAGCTTGGAACCTCTTCATAAAACAAACCTTGTGCCTTAGCATATTTTTCTACAATTTTATAGTCCCTGCCAGTTCCAGCCAAATAGTTTAGTGTTTGATAATCAATAGGGAAGAAACCTACTGTTGCTCCATATTCTGGAGACATGTTAGCAATAGTTGCTCTGTCTGGTACTGAGAGCTTCGAAAGGGATGGACCGAAGAACTCAACAAATTTCCCAACAACTCCTTTCTTTCTTAGAGTCTCAGTAATATAAAGCACAATATCAGTTGGCGTAACTCCCTCTTGTATTTCCCCAACTAGTTTAACTCCTATCACTTCCGGTACAGTCATTGTATAAGGCTCCCCTAAAAGAACTGCTTCTGCTTCTAACCCTCCAACGCCCCATGATAAAACGCTTACCCCATTAGTCATCGTTGTGTGAGAGTCCGTCCCTATCACTATTTCTGGAAACGCTGTCTGAATACCTTTCACTTCCCTAACGTCAACGACTTTGCTTAAATACTCAAGGTTAATTTGATGGATTATTCCATTTCCTGGAGGGACAACCCTAAGGTTTCTAAAGCTCGCTTGAGCCCACTTAAGAAACTTATATCTCTCTTCATTTCTTTCAAACTCTT
>ERZ1684502.116-NODE-116-length-18401-cov-188.832280_pt1 | contig 18401 bp, 20 predicted proteins | sample MGYA00580192_ERZ1684502 | MGnify/ENA primary metagenome ERZ1684502 (study PRJEB41476, sample SAMN13258264) | hydrothermal vent metagenome | biome: caldera [ENVO_00000096]; feature: acid hot spring [ENVO_00002120]; material: acidic water [ENVO_01000358] | place...
AGGTGGGATGGAAATGACGAAGAATTAATAAAGCTTGCTCAGCAAACCGCACTAAAAATAGGTGCTGGCCATACATTTGTCATCTACATAAAAAATGGTTATCCAATTAATGTACTCAATAGAATAAAGAATGTTGAAGAGGTAGTAAGGATTTTTGCTGCTACGGCAAACCCATTACAAGTTTTAATCGCTGAAACAGATCAGGGGAGAGGAATTATTGGAGTTATAGACGGTTTTACACCTTTAGGCGTTGAGACAGAAGCAGACATTAAAGAGAGGAAGGAGTTCCTCAGAAAGATTGGATATAAGAGATGAATTTCTCAAACAACGGTAAAACGTCGGGCTTTAAGTTATTCTTTTTAGTATATTTTTCACTAATTTTTAATGAGGTTTTATCTTTACCCCCTTTAAGGTAAAAATAAATTGCCTCTATCATATTATTAAATCTGGTCTAATTATGTTTAAGAAATTTTATGAAGAAGGAAATGAAACGGACTACGAAATAGAACAACCAATCACTTTAAAGGAAATTTGGGGACCATTAGATAAAATTTTTTCAAGCTTAAAAGACGTAAGTGTAGTTGATGTTTACTATAGGGAAGTCGAAATTATAGAAAAGAAAGAAACTTATCCAACTATTATAGTTGACATTTATACAAAGGACGATAAAAACATCGTTTACCTTATTTACGTTAAGGACCTTGACGACTATACTTGGAAACAAGTAAAAGAAGAAATAACGAAGAAGTATAAAAGTGATTTACTGAATGTCTGTGATGAAGATGAGGGCTATATATCATTTTGCACATGATTTTTATTTTTCCAGTAAGATATGTCTTATGTGAGCAAAGAAGCAGTACTTTATAAAAAAGAAGGTAATAAAGTTAGATGTCTTGCTTGCGCTAGGAGATGTTTGATAGGAGAAGGGCAAGTAGGATTTTGCGGAGTAAGATCAGTTCGTAATGGCAAGCTTTATCTTGATGTTTATGGGAAAGTTGCTGCAGCTCACGTTGATCCTATAGAAAAGAAACCACTTCTTCACTTTTATCCAGGCTCTAAAGTATTTTCGTTCTCTACTTATGGTTGTAATTGGATGTGTATGTATTGTCAGAATTATGATTTGAGTCAAAGGAGGAAACCAGAAGGGGTTGAAATATCGCCAGAAGAAATTGTTGAAATGGCTTTGGCTTATGAAGCTGATGGAATAACTTACACCTATAATGAGCCTGCAATATTTGCAGAATTTGCACATGATACAGGAGTTCTTGCAAGAAAGAAAGGCCTATTTAATACCATGGTTACAAACGGTTATTGGACACCAGAACTCGTTGATTATGTTAAAGATTTTCTTGATGCTGCAACAGTTGATTTTAAAGGTAATGGCGAGCCTAAGTTTATGAAAAGATATACAAGTGCTTCAGGACCGGAACCTATAATTGAAACTATAAAGGCACTTAAGGAGAAAGGCATTCATGTAGAAGTTACTGATTTAGTTATACCACAAATAGGTGATGATTTAGAAGCAGCTAGAAAACTTCTTACTAAGCTTTATGACATCCTGGGACCAGACGTTCCTATACACTTCTTAAGGTTCCATCCTGACTATAAGCTTGACTATTTACCATGGACACCAATTAAAACTCTTGAAGCTCATTATAAACTAGCGAAAGAGATTGGATTTAATTATGTATATATTGGAAATGTTCCAGGACATCCTTACGAGAATACTTACTGTCCGCGTTGTGGAAACTTAGTTATCAGAAGAGAAGGATTTAGGATTCTAGAGTGGCACTTAACTGAAGACATGAGGTGTGCTTATTGTGGTTATAAATTACCTATAGTGGGCAAACTATCAAAACATGCTTTTGAAGATAGATTTGAACCAGTCTTCATTTAACTAATATGGCATAGTGACTTTCAGGTTTGCTCTTTCATTATTTGTAATTATTATTTCTACTACTGTATCACCACACCGTTTCCTTAGTATTATCGAGTTCTCTTTAGGTATTACTCTTAGATTTCCACAGCTGCTTAGACTTTGAAGTTTAAACAAGTAAGGAGGTTTTATTTTTTTAAGGGCCTTGTTAAGTATATACTCAAAGAGATCCGAAGGATTATCAAAGGAAAACCTTCTCATTGGTACTTCAAATTTTATTTCTATATAGTATTCATTAATCTCAATTTTTATATTTTCAAATCTTTTACTATTTAGATAAGAAATGAGGATGGGTGCAATTAGAACAAAAGTGACAATTTCTATTATCCATTGTCTTAAGTAATAGTAAGCCGTAATTAGTGAAGATAAAAGTGACAATCCTATTATAAGAGGAAAATATTTGCTACTCTCGTAGAAGTCTTTTAGATATTCAGATAAAATATAGGAAGAAATAGCGCTACCAGCAAATGGTATAGCTGAAATGACAGAGAATAGCAATGGCTTGCAGTCTTTTCTCATAAATTCTTCTTCGAACTCACTCTTAAAAGCCTTTTCAAAATTTTTAAAATTGTTTCTTCATCCTTTATAAGTCTAATCTCTATATATATCTTTATGGAGACTGTTTTAACAAAAAAGGAAGGCCCAATAGGGTGGATATATTTAAATAGGCCTGAAAAACTGAACGCCATGAATCAGCAGATGTTAAAAGAGCTAAAAGAAAGTTTTGACAATTTTCTTATGGATCAGGAAGTAAGAGTAATTGTAATAACCGGTAATGGGAAGGCATTTAGTGCAGGGGCGGATATTTCTCAGTTCAAAGAGCTTAGCGGATATACTGCTTGGCAATTCGCTAAAAGCGGCAGAGAACTCATGGACTATATAGAAAATTCTCCAAAACCAACAATAGCGATGATAAATGGTTATGCTCTAGGAGGGGGTCTAGAGCTAGCTTTAGCATGTGACATAAGGATTGCAGCAGAAGAGGCGCAGTTAGGGTTACCAGAAATTAATTTAGGAATCTTTCCAGGCTTTGGTGGAACTCAAAGGCTGATTAGACTAGTTGGAAAAGGAAAAGCCCTTGAATTAATGCTAACTGGAGACAGGATATCTGCTAGAGAGGCAGAGAGAATAGGATTAGTTAATAAAGTCGTTCCATTAAAGGATTTAGAGCAAGAGACAAGAAGCTTTGCATTGAAGTTAGCTGAAAAACCTCCGATTGCAATGGCCTTAATTAAGTTACTAGTGAATCAAGGAATTAGCATACCAGAAATAGCTGGATTAAACATGGAAAGCTTAGGATGGGGAATTGTATTTACTACTGAAGATCAAAAAGAGGGAGTAAATGCGTTCTTTGAAAAAAGGAAGGCTCAATTTAAAGGTAGGTGATTCCCTTGTTTTTATTCTAAAATAATTTTTTATAAATTCTAAAATAATTTTGTTATTATTAGTGTAACTAGTATTATTGCTAGATAAGGAGACGAAAATTTAAAAGATTTCCAGGCTTCGTCTTTCGTAGGATTAAGATACAGTTTGACTGAAATATACAGCAGAAGAGCAGATATGAAACTTGTAACTATCATATATATTACATCTCCTATATATAGTCCGACTAATAACGCAAAAGGTACCATAAGTGTATTTGAAATTGCTATAGCTTTTGCTGCAGTTTTTTCATCCGTTAAAACTGGTAACATAGGAATTTCTGCGTTTTTATAATCTTCACGAAATCTTAAAGCAAGAGACCAGAAATGACCAGGCGTCCACATAAAGATTAAGAAGCCTAGCAAAAAGGATAATAATGAAAATGAACCGCTACTCGCGGAGAAGCCCGCCCAAACAGCAGTACTTCCAGCAAAACCGCCAATTATTATGTTTAGCCAAGTTCTAGGCTTTAGCCAAATAGAGTATATGGCTATGTAAATAAACGCCCCTAAAGCAATGAAAAATGCAGTTAGGGGATTAGCCAAAAATCCTAATAGCACACCCAAAATTACTAAAATTGCCCCAACAATATAAGCCTCTTTTCTGCTTACTTCCCCTTTAACCGTAGGCCTGTTAGAAGTCCTCTTCATTTTTTTATCCCTTTCTATTTCTAACCCGCCATTTATGATCATACCTCCACTTGCGGCTAAACTACCACCGATTAGCATTACAAGTAAGCTTATTATAAGAGTAGTGAGATTCACATTCTTTGGTAGTCCTAAAACGAACCCAGTGACTGCGGCTAAATCTAATAAGCCTATTACTCTAGGCTTTGAAAGCTTAATGTAATCAATTAGTTTTTGTGATATCATTATCGACATAAATTTCGTGTTTATCTATGCACTTTTCATATTTAAATATTCATCGTAGATATTTACTGTTTTGAAATTTTATAGACAGCCTTTTATCATTAAAATTAAATCAGATAATGCTGCATAAGCCGCATTTATAGGTCCTGCACCTGGCCCCCTTATTAGTATTGTTTGAATGTCAGTAGTTATCTCTAAGGCGTTATCTACGCCATCAACGCTATAAAGTGGATCACCTGGAGGAAGTTGGATTGGCTTAACCCAGATTTCATTTTTGTCTGCATAAGCTACGAGTTTTGTTTTCCTTTCACTTTTTATGTTTTTTATTCCTTCAAATTTTACATCGTGAATTGTAATGTTCTTTTTCAGCATAAAGTTCGCTAATATTGTAATTTTGGCTGCAGCATCAAATCCATTTATATCTAATGTTGGGTCTTCTTCAGCATATCCTCTTTTTTGTGCCTCCTTTAATGCCTCTTCAAAACTAACTCCTCTACTCATTAAAGTTAGTATAAAGTTTGTGGTTCCATTAAGTATCCCCCTTATTTTTTGACCTCACTTCCCGGTAAAACTCTGTAAAGGTTGATTGATGGAGTTCCACTCATAACAGTTCCTTGAAATTCAATCTTCGCATTGTGCGTTTTTGCTAAATTAAATATTTCTGAATAAGCTAAAGGGGCTTTGTTAGTTGTTATTATGTTTACTCCGTCTTTAATTGCTTGCTTATAAAGAGAAATAGAGGGTTCGCCATCCTTATAGTTTGCAGAAGAAACGTCAATTATTACATCTGGCTCTACAATCTCATATGCCTTAAATACATCGCCTTGAATATCTGGTGTAAAAACCTCTTTGTCCTCTAACATTATTCCTTTTCTTGTAACAATGCCCGCAATCTTCACATCTTTAAGTTCATCTAGTTTCTTTTCATGAAGCAATTTTCTAAATTCCTTACCTACATTACCATAACCAAAAAGAAGCAATTTAATCATGCTTCATTTACCACCATATCCCATTTTCCATTTGCATATTTAACTAATAGCTCAGCAACCATTTTAGCAGCATTCGTTACTAAGCTTTTCTCCACTCCTGGAACCCCAGCAGCAACAATTAATACGTTCTTAGTGTCTAGTGTAATACTAGTTAAAACAGAATCTCTGTGAGGGTAAATGTGCATAACTTTTCCTTCTTCATCAATCATTATAGGTATGTTTGGCTCAACCTTTTCTGGTTCTTGCTTTCCTATTCCATAAAATACTTCATTGCCTTTACTTAATACTATTATAGGATTTCCTTTAATTTTATCCATATCATAAAGCCCTATTGGGACTAAGGTTTCTGTACTAACAATGTTTCCAGCATCAACAACGCTATTTATTCTAGGTAATTTTGCATTTCTAGCAACCCTTCTTCTTAAGGCTTCGCCACTTGGCCTAATCTTGGTTGGGTCGATTCCTATTTTCCAATAAAAGTCTCTATAAGCCCTTACTACTGGATTGTTCTTTAAAAGTTCTGGGTTTTCGTTCTTGTATTTTTCTTCGACTTTTCTTAGTTCCTCTTCAATTCCCTTATTTTCCTTTTCAGTTTTTACGTCATGAACTTCTGTAAAAGCTACAAAAATTCCTAATCTTTTAGCCTCTTCAGAAACTCTTACTAACATATTATTATGTTATTGTTGTTGAGACAATAAGTCTAGCTTTTTTAACCCCTTTTAGTTGAGAAAACTTTAATGTCATTTCTACTAATTTTCCCCTTTACAACTATTGCTTCTATACATTCTTTTCCTACATGAATGTGAAGAACGGATATTATTTTATCTTCGTTCTCATGTTGAAACTCAATTATTTCGGTTGCCTCACCTTCATCGTATACAAGGCTAATTATCCATAAACGAAATTTTCTTTATCTTCATTTTCATCAAGGTACTTCCTTAATGTAATTTGGAATACTTTACTTCTATCGCTTATCTTATTTTCTTCTAAGTACTTCCTAAGCCTCCCGCTTAATTCTTTAGGTATAGAAATGTTAATCTTTTCGCTACTTATTTATTTATATCTTGTTTAAAAACTTAAAATTATGAATGTTCTAAAGAAGGCAGAAGAATTAGGGGCTACATTTGCCGATATTAGATTTCTTAAGATTAGGGATTTAGTTTTGACTGTAACAGAAGATAGAGAAATAGTTAGCACTAACGGTATTGACGAAGGCTTCTCATTAAGGGTTTTATATCAAGGGAATTGGGGGTATAAGTCAAGCACAGGTGAGCCAGGTGAGGAAGATGTAAAAGATGCAATAAATGTGAGTTATGGGGATGAAAAAGTAAACATTGTATACATGCCGCCAAAGAAGGATAAAGTCGAGATTAAGCCAAAATATGATTTTAATAAGAGCATAAAAGAGAAGCTTGACGATTTAAGGAAAATTAAGGAAAATGTTTTCTCCCTTTCAGATAGGATAAAAAGCGTAAACATAAGATATTATGAAACTCATTATCACAAAGAATATTTTAGTACTGAGGAGAGGGAAATTCAACAAGACTTTATAATTAGTGGTTTCTCAATTGTAGCAGTAGCTAGAGAGAACGATATTGTTGGTTCTGCATATGTTTCGAAAGCCACCTATCAAGGCTATCCATTGGAGGTTTTTGATATAAGTGAAGTTCTTGAAACTTTAAAGAGAAGAATAGATGGACAATTAAAAGGAAAAACAGTAAAAGGCGGGTTATATACAGCTATATTAGCTCCCGAAGTTGTTGGTGTTTTCGCTCATGAAGCAATAGGGCATTTAGCGGAAGCAGATCTAGCAATTAATGGAATTCTATATGAAAGAAGAGGAGAAAAAATCGCGCCAGAATTTGTCAGTATTGTAGATTCGCCAAGCTTGGAAGTTAACTCCGCAATTGGAATAACAATTTATGATGATGAAGGGGTAGAAGGAAGAGACACTTATATTATTAAGAATGGTATAGTTAATGAGTTTCTTACTGATAGATTTTATTCCGCTTATTTAGGTCAGAAACCAACAGGGAACGCTAGAGTAGAAGACTTTAGATATCCTGTTATAATAAGGATGAGAAATACTTATTTCACGTCAGGCGATTACTCTTATGAGGAAATCATAAGAGACGTTAAAAATGGAATCCTTTTAGTTTCACCAAGAGGAGGACAAACAAGTCCAGATGGTACTTTTCAATTTGGAATACAAGAAGCATATTTAATAGAGAATGGAGAAATTTCTACTCCATTAAGGAATGTTGGAATTTCTGGTTATACATTAGAAACTTTAGGACAAATAAAAGCAGTATCAAAGGATTTTAAAATCTCACCAGGTTATTGCGGAAAAGAAGGTCAGAGTGTTCCAGTAGGAACTGGTGGCCCCTACATTAAAGTTGAGAAGCTAAAGGTGGGTGGTATAGTTGACTGACATATATACCGTAATACAGAGGGCTAAAGATCTCGGATATTCAGCAGAAGTATTCATGGCAGAACTTAATGAAATTCAAATAAAGAGAGAAAAGCAATATCAGAACATGCATATATTTGACAGAGGATACGGATTACGTATAATTAAAGATGGAAAGCTGGGTTTTGCTTATGGCAACAAATTGGATAATTTATTAGATCTCGCAATTGATAGCTTAAAAGCATCAAAAGAAGACAAATTTAATGTTCTCCCTTCACCTGAAAAGATAAATAAAATGAACTTAAAGTCGTTTGACATTTCTGAAGGAGAAGAGAAAATTAAGGAGCTAATTAACTACGGCAATGAGATTAGAGAGTTGGTCAATGTTATTTCGGAGTATTACGACGCACTTAACCTAAAAATAAAAATTGTTAATACTGAAGGTATTGATGTTGAGGAAGACAGAAGTCTAATAATTTTCAGCATAACTTACAATATAAGAAATGACAGCGAGATTAGCCCAGAGATTTATGAATACAAGGCAAGCAGAGACATTAAGCAACTTGAGATTGAAAAACTAAAGGATAAGATCGCTTTAATGAAGGAGATATATGGAAGTAAAAGAGAGAAATTAGAAAAGAAGCTTACAAGCGTAAAATTTACTACTAAAGCTTTAGCGGAATTATTGGTACCTCTGTTCTCTAGCAGTATATCATTAGAAAATTACTATAGAGGAAAAACCCCATTTAAGGAAGGCGAAATTATTAATCCAAATTTGGAGATAATCGATAATCCGCTGATGCCCAACGCCCTGTATAGTAGATCTTTTGATGCTGAAGGATTACCATCAAAAATAAATATTTTAATTAAAGAAGGAAAGGTAGTTAAATTCTTATCAAACACTTATTGGTCGCTAAAAGCTGGAAAAGAGAACACACATTCCTCTCTAAGAAGTTACTCTACTTTACCGTTTATATCAGTATCAAACTTAGAAGTTAATGTTAAAGAGAACAGCGAAAACGAGATTGTAATTGACCAGGTTCAAGGTGTTCATACAAGTGACTTTGACACCGGCGAGTTTTCAGTAGTTGCTCCAATTGTATGGAATGAAAAAGAGGGAAAAGCATATAGAGAAGTAACTGTTTCTGGTAGCCTTAAAGAGTTATTAAAAGGGATAGAAGGTAAGAGCGGCGAAAAGGAGCTTTATGGAAATCTGTACTCCCCGTCACTTATAATTAAAGGTGTAAATGTTTTATGAAAGTTTTAAATTCTATATATCAAATAGAAAAGTGATTAATATGTTTAAAAAAATTCTCGTGGCATATGATGGTTCTGAACACGCTAAGCGAGCATTAGATTTAGCAATAGATTTGGCTAAAAAATACGAAGCAAAATTAGAGATTGTAGAAGTTGTAGATACTGCTGCTTTATTAGGTATGGGGGTTGCACCTATTCCGGGAGAGATAATTCAACAAGTTTATAGTAAAGCGCAAGCGGACGTAAATCAAGCGAAATCAAAAGCACAAAGTCAAGGAGTAAAAGAAGTAGAAGGAGTAGTGTTAGAAGGGGATCCAGCCACCGCAATACTAGAATATGCAGGTAAAAGTAAAGCAGATCTAATAGTTACGGGTAGCAGAGGACTTTCGACCTTTAAGAGGCTTATATTAGGTAGTGTTTCAACTAAATTGGTACACGATGCGAAAGTTCCTGTATTAGTAGTCAAGTAATTCTTATTTCCTCATTATCTTTAATTTTAGTCATACATACCAACCTACATATATCGTTATATCTTCCTTTTTTCCCTTCCTTCTTGTCAACAGCCTAATTAATTTGTTATGCAGTTCAGATACATATCTTTAAATGAATTTTATTTAGCAAGTTAAAGTTAATCAAAGTTTTTTCATTTTACATTTAATATGCTAGAATTATTAATTTAGAAAATACTATTCTCTTTTATATTTACTTTTTTTATTATTATAATTTAATTCTAAGTATATTTAAAAGTTATTTCTATATAAAACTTGTGAAAATGCAAAACTTTTCAAAACTAAAGAGGAACATATTTATGTAAGTCTTCAAGTTCTTTTATAATCGAAAAACCTGAGGCTTTCCTTATTCTATTCATTATTGCAAGACCTATTCCCCTTTCTGGAAATCCCGTTATTAAGCCCAAATCAACGTTTAGTTTATCTAGGTCTCTAAATGAATCGAATAAGTTCCTGGCTATCTCATAAAGATTTTCTTCGCTACCCAGGACGATATGAGGGATGTCTTTAAATTCTTTTTCTAGCTCTTTTGGTATAAGAACTGCTATCTTGTATTTTTTCTTTAGCAAATCAACAATTTCCCCAAATATCTTTCTGTTTTCGACTACGAGCAATTTAGTGTTTGGTGCATAGTGTTTATATTTCATCCCTGGCGCTAAGGCAACTTCTGCTTCTCTTTCACCTTTTGCAAATTCCGGTATCACTACTTCTCCAAATAGCTTCTTTAATTCCTCTACAGTAAAGGGTCCAGGCCTTAATAGCACTGGCGGATTAACGGTAACATTTATGATTGTTGATTCCACACCAAAGAATGTGTGCCCCCCATCAATTATTACATCAACCCTCCCGTTCATATCGGCTATAACATCTTCTGCTTTTGTAGGGCTCGGTCTAGTTGCCAAGTTTGCACTTGGAGCAGCTATAGGGACCTCGCTCTCCCTTATTAATTGTAATGCTATTGGATGAGCAGGCATCCTTACAGCTACTGTATCTAACCCTGCAGTAACCTCCTTAGGTATTTTATCAGTTTTTTTAAGAACAAATGTAAGAGGGCCTGGCCATACTATTTGAGCGATCTCTAATACTTTATCTGGAATATCTCTTGCGACTTCAAATAGCTGTTCAAAATCGGCTATGTGGACTATCAATGGATTATCTGCAGGCCTATTTTTTGCTTTAAATATTTTCAAGCAAGCATTACCATCATACGCGTTAGCACCTAAACCATAAACAGTCTCTGTAGGAAAGGCAACGAGCCCCCCATTCTTTATTACATTTGCAGCTATTCTAATTTTGTCAATCTCCGGATTTAGAGGATCAATTTTTATTATTTGTGTCATAAGGGGGAAATTATCCTCTGCTTTTTTAAATTTGTTTTTTGTATGAAAAATAGTGATGAAGAACTCACAATAAGATAGTTGATGTCTGAGGCGCTCTATACTGAATTCGCTGAGCGGTGATTGATGAGGTGATCTCTGAAAAGTGATGAAGGGCTTTTAGCCCTTATTTTGTTTCTTAAAAACGTAAATTTTACAGTTCTTTCTAACAAAAGGATTTTAAGTGTGTAACCAATTGTAATAAAGGGGATATAATGAGTAATGAGCTAGTTCTGACTGGCAATTTAAGTGAGGTTGCAAAAAAGGCAGCAGAATGGTTGATAAATAGAAGACCAATAAAAAGTCTAATAGATTGGGGCATTTCATTCTCTCTATGGCCTCCTCACTTAACTACAAGTTGCTGTGGAACAGAATTTGCAGCATTTGCTGCTCCTAAATTTGACGGGGAGAGATTTGGAGTTCTTCCATTCTCTTCTCCTAGGCAAACAAATCTTTTAGTTATTGAAGGCACACTAACAAGGAAAATGGCAAGGGCTGCAAAAATAGTTTATGACCAGATGCCTGAGCCTAAATTTGTAATAGCGATGGGGTCATGTGCCCTTGAGGGAGGGATATTTTGGAATTCTTATAATGTAGTTCTTCCTTCAGAAATAGGGATTCCAGTGGATGTCTATATTCCCGGATGCCCTCCTAGGCCAGAAGCATTAGCAAGAGCGGTAATTGTTTTGCAGAAAAAGATCAGATCTAATGGCTTTCAAATTACGAAAAAGTAACTGTAACCGAGTTTTAATCCACTAAAAAGAGTAATGGAAATAGAATCTAAAATATTAAAAAGTCAGATTTTATATTGTTCCTATTTTATAGTTTTATTTTATTAAATTAGGAAGAGATATTTAAAAATATTAGAAAGGTTTCGATAGAAGAGCTTAGATATGTAAAAACTAATACTTATTAAATTCTTTTTGTTTTTATCTTATATGGAATTAGAAGAGTTAGTTTCAAAATTAATCCAGTTTCCTACTGTTAATCCTCCAGGAGATAACCTATCTGAATGTGCTTCTTTTATAAGAGATTACTTTTCTGAGCAAGGCTTTTCTGCTTCAATAATAGAATTTGAGAAAGGATGGCCTGTTGTAATTGTTGATAATAAGAAGAAATCGGACAAAGTTGTTCTGTTAAATGGTCATTACGATGTAGTCCCTCCAGGCGATAGAAGTAAATGGGAACATGATCCATTCTCTGGCAAAATATTTGAGGACAAAGTTTATGGTAGAGGAGCGACAGATATGAAAGGAGGACTAGCAGTAATTATGCAAGTATTTAAAGAAATAGCAGATAAAGTACCTTACAATTTAATTTTTACAGCTGTTCCGGATGAAGAAACTGGTGGTGAAAAAGGCACAAAGTATTTAGCGGAAAAATATAATCCAACTTTAGTTTTAATATCTGAACCTTCTAGTTCAGATTCTATAAATATAGGTGAAAAAGGATTATTGCAGATAAAATTGGTTTCAAGAGGTAAAGTGGCCCATGGAAGTTTACCTTCTCTAGGAGAAAACGCTATAATGAAGCTTGTAAGAGATCTCGTCTCTTTAGAAAAAATTAAAGATGTGGAGATCAAGATTCCAGATGAGTTAAAAGAAGCATTAATAGCTAAGGTTCCAGAGATAGCAAAGAATGACGCAATTAGGATTTCTTTCAATCCTGGCGTCATAAAAGGCGGTGTTAAAGTAAATGTAGTACCCGATTATGCTGAAGCAGAAGTAGATATGAGAATACCACCAGGGATAAAAAGCGATGAAGCCCTTCAGATTGTAAAAAGCTTAGTATATTTCTCTTCAGTAGTCCCTTTAGATATCTCAGAACCAAATTATACTTCTCCAAATAATATTTTTGTTGTTAAACTTGAAGAAACTATAAAGAGAGTATTGAATATAACTCCCACAAAGTATATAATTACTGGTGCAACTGACGGGAGATACTTTAGGTATAAGGGAATACCCGTGATTGTTTACGGCCCTGGAGAAATAGGTTTGGCACACGCTTATAATGAATATGTGACACTCAAAGAGTTAAGAAATTCTTATATGGTGATAAAGGAATTCCTATTATCCCTCTTCTAAGTATCTAAATATCCATGAGGAAATCACTAATAAAATGCCAGCGATAATGAAGTCTATTCCGTAACCTAAGTAGTGAGTAATATAACCGGAAAGCAAACTTCCTACGAATAAAGCAATTCCTACAATAGTACTATAGATGCCTAAATTTTTGCCTTGTGATCTTTCACCAACTATCTTAAAGATTAACGTATTTGAAGCTGAATAAAACATAGAAAAAGCTATCCCTGCAGCTAAAGGATAAAATATTAGGCCAAATACAAGAATCCCTAAGCCATAAAATATTAGTGCTCCTATACCAAGAATTATATAAGAAAATGCTCTAAGCAGGAGTGATTTATGCGCAATATCTTTCTCGTCCCTATTCATTAATATTTTTTCTGCTAATCTAAAACCTAGTATTTGAAATACCATACCAATTGTTATTACTAAAAGGGCTTCTGCCTTACTTAGACCTTTTACATATAAGCTTGCTGGATAAACAGTATTGAATATTCCGCTACTAATGTAAAAAATAACAATTGCAATATACAGTAATGGAACATAGTTTACTGGCTTCCTTAAAAGTCTCTTTAGACTAAACATCTTGAAATTGTGCGGATTAGGCAAGTGAAGAAACATAAGCGGTAAATGAAGTAGCCTGGTGAAGAAAGATTCTTTATTATGAAGTATGGCAATCCTTTCGAAGTTAATAACTGGGCTAGGTAATATTTTTATGCTCGCTATTGTTGTTACTCCCATTGTAATTCCAAGTAGCAATATTAGCTGATAAATTCTAAAATACTGAACTAGAAAAGTAGATAATAAAAGACCTATTAATACCCCTATAGAAGAGAACAAAGAGAAACGAGAAAAAAGTTTTCCCCAATATTTCTTTTCTGCAGACTCCATAATCAGCATATTAAATGGCGTTGTTACTGCTGTGCTTGTGAAAACTAGCAATGAATACCCTAATCCTATTAGCGGTATTGAACTAGAATATGAAAGAAGGAATAACGATAAAGTCGTGCCAGAAAAGCCAATAAGTATTTGTTTTTTTCTATTCATTTTATCTGCTTCAAACCCCCAGAACATTGAAGAGGGGATTAAAATCAAATTTCCTAGAGAGATGACATAAGCCACATCTAATGCATTACCACCTAAGGATATTATTTGTAACGTAATTAGAGTAGATATAGGTCCTATGCTAGCGTTATAAGGCAATGATAAATAGATCCATTTAGTGTTTCTTTTTATCAACTCATTCATCAGTTTTCGTTTAATTTTTTAAAGCTATAGGTAGTATCTTATTTTGCTTTACAATAAATAAACGCTTTACAACAAATGTAGTTTAATTTTAACATGGTTTAACCGAGTTAATTTTCTTCCCAACAATATTTAGAAAGTCAAAGTTTTTAGGATAAAAAAGAGGAGAATAGACATGTGATAAAATGCTTTTAGAAATAGCATTAAGAGGTAGGGGTGGACAAGGCGTAGTTACTGCTGGAGAGCTTATGGTTAAAGCAATGGTGCTTGAAGGAAAATATGCACAGTCAATCCCGTTTTATGGTGGTGAAAGAAGGGGTGCACCCGTAGCTTCATTTTTAAGGCTTTCCAATCAGCCCATTCTTATACATTCTCACATCTCTAACCCTGATGGTGTAGTTGTTTTTGATCCGTCACTTCTGCAACTTATTAATGTTACAGAAGGTATGAAAGAGTCAGGGTTTCTTCTTATAAATACTTCAGAATCCAAAAAATGGTGGAAAAATGAATATATTGTCGATGCAACTTCAATTGCTAAAGAGTTAGGTCTTGTGGTCGCAGGTTGGGCAGTTGTAAATACGGCAATGATAGGTGCTTTGGCAAAAGTCATAGGAATGCCTTCACTTTCCGCATTAGAAGAGGCTGTGAAAGATGAGTTCTCTGGTAAAATAGGCGAGCTAAATGCTGAGGCAGTCGAAAGAGGTTATAAAGAGGTGAAAAAAGTTGATTAATATTCCTGCAGTTGTTCCAATAGCTAGACCAAAAATAGGATCTGCAGGAAAGACTGGACTATGGAGGGTTGAAAGACCAGTAATACATTATGATAAATGCACAAAATGCAGACTTTGCGTTTTATACTGCCCAGAGAATAATATAGATCTTTTAGAGAATTTATATCCCCAAATCGATTATGATTATTGTAAAGGTTGTGGGGTATGTGCGCAAGTTTGCCCAGAAAAAGCGATTGAAATGGTTAGGGAGGTGAAATAAAATGGTTCAAGTTCTAAAAAGAAAAGCATTGGCACTTGTTGGAAATCATGCAGTGGCTTATGCAGTAAAACAGGCTAAACCACAAGTGCTGGCCGTTTTCCCAATAACTCCACAAACAACAATGCTAGAAAAATTAGCAGAATATATTGCTTCTGGCGAACTAAAAGCCGAATTAATAAAGGTGGAAAGTGAACATTCTGCTATGGCTGCTATATATGGTGCTGCATTAGCTGGTGCTAGAGTATTTACAGCAACATCATCTCATGGTTTACTTTATATGACTGAAATGATTTATTGGGCTGGAGGACAAAGAGTTCCAATAGTTGCTGCTATAGCAACCAGAGCAATAGCTTCTCCGTGGAGTATTCTAGATGAACATCAAGATTTCTTAAGTAAAAGAGATGCAATTTGGATACAAATTATGGCTGAAAATGTGCAAGAGGCTTACGATTTAACAATTCAGGCTTTTAGAATTTCTGAAGATGAAAGAGTAATTTTACCAGTAATGATGGGATTTGATGGCTTCATCTTAACTCATACTATGGAAAAAGTTGAGGTACTAGAAGATTACGAAGTTGACTCATTTTTACCACCAAGGAAATTTAACCTAATTGATTTCTCCGATCCAGTTGGAATAGGGCCACTAGCTCAACCAGATGATTACATGAGAGTAAGATATGATGCGATGAAAGCAATGGAGAGAAGTAAAAGCGTAATCGAAGAGATAATGAGGGAATATGAAAAACTCAGCGGCAGAAAGTATGATCTAGTTGAGTGCTATAAGTGCGAAGATGCAAAGTATATATTTGTAACAATGGGGGCATGGAGCGGAGATGCTAAAGTTGCTGTAAATATGTTAAGAGACGAAGGTATTGAAGCAGGATTATTGAAAATTATAGTGTTTAGGCCGTTCCCCAAGGAAAAAGTCCAGGAGTACTTAAGATCTGCGAAAGGAGTTGTAGTGTTTGATAGAGACTATTCATATGGATCTGGTGGAATATTGGCTAATGAAGTTAAAGCAGCCCTCTATGGCTTACAAGTTCCAGTATATTCTGTTATAGCCGGTTTAGGTGGGAAAGACGTTAAGCCAATACACTTCCAAAAGGTTATGGAAGATTTAGTTAATGAGAAATTAGAAGAGGAGAGGTGGTTATTATGAGTTTGATCGCTAAGCCAAAAAGGATTCCAAAATTCCATAGAGGAAATGCAGCTTGTCCAGGATGTCCGATTCCAAGAGAGATAGATATACTATTAGAAGAATTAGGCCCTAAGACAGTGTTAGTAGTTCCAGCTGGTTGTACTACAGTAGTCATGGGTGATATGAGTGGTATGCCAGCAACAGTCCCAGTAGTTCATAGTGCATTTGCAGCTGCCCCTGCAATAGCTTCTGGTATTGTAAGAGCTTTAAGAATGAGAGGGGATTATGATGCATATGTTGTTGTATGGGCAGGTGACGGTGCGACAGGTGATATAGGTTTTGCCTCTTTAAGTGGTGCTGCAGAAAGGAATGAGGACATTATATATGTATGTTATGACAACGAAGCATATATGAATACTGGTATACAGCGTTCTGGCTTAACACCGTATGGTGCATGGACTACTACAACACCAGAAGGTAAGAGGGAATTTAAGAAGCCTTTGCCATTCATAATGGCTGAGCATAAAATACCTTATGTAGCTACGGCATCAATAGCATATCCGTTTGATTATCAAGCTAAAGTAAGGAAAGCAAAGCAAATTCGCGGATTCAGATATATACATCTATTATCTCCATGTCCTCCAGGTTGGCGTTTTGATGCTTCTTTAACTATAGAAGTAGCTAAATTAGCCGTAGAAACTGGGGTTTGGCCTTTATTTGAAATTGAAAATGGTGAGTTTAGATTAACTGGAATTAGTAAGAATCTTCTAGATAAGAAGAACAGAAAACCAGTAATAGAATACTTGAAACTACAAGGAAGATTTAGCAAATTAACTGAAGAGCAAATAAAGGAAATACAGGATGCTATAGATAGAATGTGGGAAGAGATAGCAGCTAGAGTTAAGAAATAATTTTTCTCATGTAAGAAAGGGTTAGACCGTAATATGTAAGTAATGTGAAGCTAGCATACCAATACCATGTGTAGCTAATGCTGCTGAAATTCCTAAAATTAGCATTTCAATCCCTTTTTTCCAAGGTTTTACCTCGCTAAGTAACCCTATAAGAGACCCTATAATGAAAATTGCCATTCCAGAAATAATATAAGATGAGATAACTCCTAGTGCTCCACCCAAACCTATTAAATAAGGTATAACTGGAATTATTGCTCCACTTATATATGATAGCCCAGTTATTAAAGCACTCTTCTTAGGGTTTTCCTCAGTTCTTGGTGCAATAATCTCTTCTGCAGCATCAATTAATTGAGGTGAGATATTCGAAGCTATGTTTTCTTTTATTCCAATCTCAGTTAAGATTTCAGAAAGCTTTTTCTCAACTTCTTTTCTATCTATTAATCTCTGAATTTCTACCTTTTTCCTCTTATTTTCGCTGATTTCTTTTCCGGATTTTGTTGAAAGGTAAGCTCCTATTGCCATTGACAAAGTGCCTGAAGCTCCAACTATCAACCCGCCTATTCCAACTAAAAATGGCACATTAAATGCCCCAGATAAACCAGAAGTAGCTGCTAATACTTCTACTAATCCGTCACTTATTCCATAAACAAAATCACTAACATCTTTAGATTTAATGCTTGAGAGCATTTCTTCGTGAACTACTTCATCTATACTTAACTCTTTCATTTTTTGTTTTTCTTCTTCATCTAGTTCTTCGCTTTTTGATAGCTCATAATATTTCTTAATGTCGCTTTCCTCTCCACTCTCTAATAGCCTTTTAGTTAATTCTAATCCGAAGATTTTCCTAAAGATGACATAAAAGTTTATTTTTAGCTTGTCAAATAGACTTAACTTTCCCAGCTTTATGTTCCTTTTTTCAGCCATTTGCCTCCAGATTTCGGCATGTTTTTTCTCCATTTGAGACATTTTATATAAATATTTCTTAGTAACCGGATCCTTTTCTATATCAGCAATTTTTTTATAAACTTCGCTAGCAAACAATTCTCCGATATAGTTTTTGTTGTAATCCATTAGGTAATTTATAGCAACTCTTATTTAAAAGTGTTTCTATCACATTAATAAGAATACGTTGGAAGCGGTTTTTAATTAAAGATTAAATTTAAAAATCTTATGAAAATAAAATTTGATGCAACTTTATCCGAAGACTATTCTTACATCTGCTGCAAAAGCCCCTTTCTCATTTACAAATAGTGGATTTATATCCATCT
>ERZ1684502.117-NODE-117-length-18130-cov-195.456708_pt1 | contig 18130 bp, 21 predicted proteins | sample MGYA00580192_ERZ1684502 | MGnify/ENA primary metagenome ERZ1684502 (study PRJEB41476, sample SAMN13258264) | hydrothermal vent metagenome | biome: caldera [ENVO_00000096]; feature: acid hot spring [ENVO_00002120]; material: acidic water [ENVO_01000358] | place...
TATAACGGGGAGGAGATCAGTTAATCTTTCTTTTCAAGAAACTCATTTAACGCATAATATTCCGCCTCTGCGACCTTTTCCCATGAGGAATGAAGATCAACAAACAATTTGTACTCTTCATCAAAAAGGGAGTCATACTCTTTTAAGTTATAAACTTCGACAATCTTATCTACCATATCACTTACGTCAAATTCCTTAACAAATTTTACAGCCTTTAATTTCCCAAAAATCTCTACTACAGTTGGAATTCCATAAGCTACAACTGGCGTTTTTAAAGCTAGAGACTCTAAAACTGCAAGGGGGAAGGCATCAAAATGTGTAGGATAAACGAAAAGCTTTGCTTTTGCAACAGTCTTTATTAATTCTCCTCTAGGTAAATATCCTTTATATTCAATCCCATCTTTTACCATTGATAAAAACTTCCTCTTTAACTTATCATTGAGAAACTTCCCTACGATTACTAATTTCGCGTTTGGAACTTTCCCTCTAACTTTTTCCCAAATTTTTGGAAGTTCAAAAATTCCCTTCTCTGGTATCAACCTAGCAAAAAATATAGCATAATCTTCTTTGTCTGTAGATGCATGATTTAATAATTCTTTCTCGAAAGCATTTGCTGGTTTTAAAACAACTGATGGAGTTTCTTTTCGTACCAGCTCTCTCTCTTTAAATTCATCTATGCTTGCCTTTGATATGCCTAGGAGAAAGTCAATATCTTTGGAATACTTCTTAAAAATCATATTACCATATAAATTCCTGGAGTATTTTAAAAGCGTGATTGTGTTAAAACCTCTGAGCTTTATCATTGTTCTTAAATCGCTTACTGACTTCAAGTTGCTTTCTTGCAAAACTAAGGCAGTCTTTATATTTGTTTTCTTTTTTAATAAAGATAATGCACCAACAAGTGAATACCATGCATGATCTGAAATAATTACATCTGAATCTTTTGCCTCATCAATAAAATTAGCGTAATAATCTCTTTCTATTTTAGTTATTGAAGAGGGGGTTTTAGGATAATTCTTACATTTTTTTGCTAATTCCTCTACTTTATCAGGGACTTCTACATTAATACTTCTTATATCGTCAATTATCTTATCTGTGTCTTTTCCGCATAAAGCAGAAAGAGGTGGGATTACTGTGATTTTAACCTTTTTTGAAAGGTGTTTTATCACGTTATAACTTCTGAATTCTCCACCACCAATTGAAGCTGACGGGTTTGCAATCCTTAAAATATACATGAAGAATATTTTAACAATGGAGATATAAAAATTTTTCGTTATCTAGACTCTTCTTGCTCTTATTATTCCAAGTTTTTCTTTATTTTCCTTTTCTATAGTGAGTTCGTAGCCAAATGATTTTAACAAATCAGGCAAATTCTGCAAGCCATTATGATACTCTAGGATTATTTCGTCTATTCTGTCAAAAGCGGAAAATGAACTTAAGGCTGAGTATTCACACCCTTCGCAATCCAGTTTAAGTAGTCCAATTCTTTCTTCCCCAGCCATTTCAATGATTTGACGTAATGTTATTGCCTCAACTTGTTTAATAATTATTTTGTCATCAAGCTTATCCATATTGTCTGGGTCTGTTGAGTTTGCAATAGAAGTATGCAAGTATTTATAAAAATTTATTATGCCTTCATTTGGTGCTAATGCTTTATTTAGTAATGTAATTTTATTCTCTAATCCATTTTCCTTTATATTTCTCAATGCTATTTTAAAATTCTCTTCATCTGGTTCTAATGCGATAACTTTCTTTGCTCCTTGCAAAGCAAAATATATTGAAGATTCGCCACGATAAGCACCGACGTCTATAACAACTTTATCTTTAACGTTAGCTCTATATGTTTCTTTTATAAAGACATCATTGATAACGCTACTATAAGGTGCTTCATCATCAAGTCTAGAATAAAGTTTTATGCCTTCACTTTCAAATATCATTAGGTCGTCTGTCGTACCAATAATTTTCCACCCGTATTTCTCTATGTTTCCTAAACTTTTTGCAATATAGAGTGCTTTTCGAATTTTTGTAGTAATAATTAAATCCCCAGTACGTATGGTTATCATTTTATCCTTCATAAGGAAACTTTTTAAAAGTTGTAAATAACTAACCCCAAATTGCTCATGTAATAAAATAGTACCTTTTATATTTGCCTTTATTTTCTCTAACATATAAGCATAATCATAAAAACTCCTTAATATACTTTTTTGTTCCTTACAATAAAAAAGTTCATTAAAAAAAATGAATAAAAATTTATTCAGATCATGAAAACCACGTTCTTAAGACGAGGAAGGAGTTAAATTAATCTTTAATGCTCTCATTATTTCTTTATATCTGCTCCTCAGCGTTACTTCTGTCACACCTGTAGCTACAGCAATATCCCTTTGTGTTCTTGAATCATCATTTAAAACACATGCAATATATATTGCACCTGCTGCAAGAGATCCAGGATCTTTTCCTATACCTACACCAACTTTTTTTGCTTTTTCCGCTATTTCTATCGCTTTTCTAACTGTTTCTGTCTTGAGGTTTAAAATATTCCCGGCTTTAATTATATAGTCTCTTGAGTCATTTAAAGGAACTTTTATTTTGAGGACATTAAGTAATAATCTATATGCTCTTGCGATATCTTTTTTATTATTTTTTACATATCTTGCGACCTCTTCTAATGTTATTGCCAACCGCATCTTTCTGCAAGCAAGATAAATCGATGCTGCAACAAATTCATCAATGCTCCTACCTCTTGTTAAATCTTTTTCTATTGCCTTTCTATATATTAATGCTGCCTCATTTTTCGCAACTTTTGGTAAATTCAATAAACTTGAAATTCTTTCAATCTCATTTATTGCTCTGAACAAATTCCTATCATGTGATGACTCTAAATTAGTTCTGAGTTGCCATTTTCTCAATCTCATCATCTTTTTTCTTTTATTTTCGTCAAGGCTATTTCCAATTGCATCATTATCCTTCCAATCGATTATAGTTGAAATACCCATGTCATGCATTAGAGGATCTAAAGGTGCCCCAACTCTGCTCTTTGTTATTTTCTCTTCTGGTGTGTAAGCCCTCCACTCAGCACCTTGATCTACAACTCTATCTTCAAGGACTTCTCCAGTCTCAGTGCAAATATATTCTCCTCTTTCGGAGTCAAAAATGATTTTATCTGGTGGGCAATCCATATATAAAAACTCCTTAAAAACATATTTAAACTTTCTTTGAACTTTGTTGTTTTGGATTAAAAATTTGAAAGCCCCGCTCTTAAAAACGTGGAGAAGTTAGTTTTTTAAAAAAACGGATTTTCCCTTAATAATTAAATCCAATTGCTTCATCCATATCAATAGCATACTCGAAGTCGCTTGAAGTCTTTCTTCTAAGACATCTCGACATACATGTTCCATAATCATCTTTGTCTTGACACTCATCATAACATTCATTTACGCTATCATACATTGGCTTATTTTTTGTATTTATATCTTAAAAAGTTTATTATTAAATTCTCTTCAAAAAAGAAGAATATATCTCATCTAAATTAGTTATTCAGATTTGGGATAAGATAGGTCTTTAGATTGAACTATATTAAGAATTATTATTTCTATCTTTTTAGATATCTTTTTAAAGCATTAAATATTCTCCTTATAAAGCTTCTCTTTTCCATCTTCTTTATTACTTCTTTAATAGTTTCATCACAGTCATAGGAGAATAGCTCAAGATTTTTGAATGAATCACTTTCCAGTAATATACCTCCAACCTTTGTGAAAAATTCTTTAATCAATTCAAGATCTGAGTATGAGAACTTTATAATTCTTCCGTCATCTACTAACAATTCGATCTCTTTCTTCTCATGGTTAATAAAGAGAATAAATTCATGAAATACTAAGTTATCATACAACTGCCTCAAAGAAAACCCGTTCAATTTAATATTACGATTTGTCCAAATAAAAGTTGGAAGATTGTTGCGATCTTTCTTGTCTATTATAATTTGCTTTGCAAATCTTATTTCAGTATTATCAAGTTCATAAACTCCTTTAACCTCTTTTATCTTGCCATTATTATACAAAAGTTTTTTGTCAGGCAATATAAATAAAATCTTTTGCATAAATAATTATTTGGGAAAAGGGCTAAATAAAAATTAATATGCTTAATTTGGGGTTCAGCTTTCATAGGTGTTTAAAGACCTATGTAAGCATTGGGGTTCATCAAGCTCAGTCCACCTCTTGAGTTTATCGGTGGCAGAAGAAATAATTCTGACCTCCTTCCCACAATAAAGTGTGACTATCCCTTTAGTATGTTTCATAGGTTTGGTGGTACATCCTACGTTCACCACCAGGCTAGGTGTTCCGTCGCTTACCCCTATCCCCTTCTGGGGACTTGGGGTTATGGGTGGTGTGTGGGAGACATAGAGTTTCGAGAGAGATGTATTGCTTCCAGACGGTCGCTTGAGGGTTGTCTCCCACACACCTTCAAAGATATATACGAGACAGAGATTAATAAGTTTTTTATTAACATCCCCGCTTTGAAAAGCAAGGCTTTCATCTTTTGTAAATTGAGAGTCGTTAAGGAGTCTTTACTCTTATTACGTTAAAAACCAAAAAGTCTTTATTTCATGACTATTACACCCAGCAAAAATTATCGCAAAATCTTTAAATAGAGAGATTGAAAGAATATTTTAAGAACAAAGATAAGTTAGAAAAAAAGTTAAGTTGAAAGAAAAAATTACATTGCTTTTAAAATTATGTTATTTATTTGAACTCCTTCTTCATAAATAAAATTAAGACCAGGTGGAATATTGTGTTGTTGTATCATTTCAAGTAACAGTAATGGTGCATCATGATTCTGTTTCGCAAATAATACTAACACTCCTGGTGCACTATAATAGACTTGTTGGTCATATCCCATTAACATCCATGTTCCATGTGGTCCAGTGATAATTATTGTTGACACAATATGCGGAGGGTTTCCAAGCTCTGCAATTGGTTGGCCGTTTCTGTATGGTAATTGAATCTGATATTCGTAGATTAAATTGTACATCCAGCTTGGTACTTCTTGCTTTAACTCATTTAATTCTACGTTCAAAATTTTATTCCATGAGATTATTGTACCGTTCGGTAACACAGCAGTGTTGTTTGGATATATTCTCCCAAGTAAATAAATTGGATGAAAATCTACAATACTTTTTGGAACAAATGAATTAAAGGTAAGCCCAGGCACAGTCCCAACGACTGGCTGGTTTTGTGTTAGTGGCACAGCTTCAACATCAGAGTAGTTTGGCGTAACATTAAGTTGTCCGTAATTGCTCAAAGCAATGTATAATCCCCATGAATCTGAAGCACCAAAAGGACATCCATACCAGCTGATGAAGTATACTTGAACAGTGTTATTACCAGCGTAGTTTTCACTTGAGACTTTAGCAAATTGGAAGAAAGGTTCTTCGTGGGGCATAAATAACGGAATCATAATTAGAACCAGTACTATAAATGGGATAATGAGAAGGAATTCCTTTTTCCTACTGGACTTTTCTTTTTTATTCATTATTTTTATTTTTGGAAGAGGGGGTTATTTTGTTTTATTATTCTCAACTAAAGTCCTGACTTCTTTCCGTCGTCCTTAAGAGCAAGGAGAAGTCAACTAAAAAATTAAGTTTAAATTATGGAAAACCAATAGAAACTAGAAATGGTTGTATCAAAAGAGGAAGATAAACTAGTTCAAAATGAGAAAAAAGAGAAAAAGATACCACTGAATAAAAGATTAGTTTTTGAAGCAACATATATAGATGAAAATGGATATAATATCGGTCTCAATGTAACCGTAGAAGTATACGATTTCCATTTCAAAAGTATGAACATAAAAAATGAAAAACATGGCAATGGGTATAACGAACAACTTGAGATAGCCATTGAAAAAAATAAAATAGAGATAAGATATAATAGAAAAGATAGAGAACTTGAAGACTTAGACTATTATAGAAAATATATTAGTAATGGTAATACTAAGGATTTCATCCCCTTAGAATTCGAGGAAGAGTATATACAGTCTCCAGGATATTATAATAAATGGAGAAATAACAAACTTGGGGTAGAAGATGCGAAAGAGATGATTAGAATTCTAAGCAAATTCTATTTAGCAGATGATGGCTTAATAAGTGATTTAGAGGATAACATTATAAAAATAAAAGGATACCATGACTATATTGATAATTTAATAAGCAATGATCAGTATGTTCAAATATCTATTAATGTATATGTGAAAGATATCGACTGACCTTTGACTTTTTTTTTTTTAAAAAAAAAAACTTAATAAGATTCTAATTATTCATAATTGTTTCTATCATTTCATCTGTTGTCTTTTTTATTATATCAATCATTTTCTGTTTTATATCATCTGCTTTTAAGACATAGATATATTTTGGCCTTCCGCTCTTGCTATTAGGATCCTTTATCCTGTTTATCAAGCCTTGTTGATATAATTTATAGAGATATTTATTTGCTAATGGAAACGAGACATTTAGTTCTTTTGCCAAATTATCTGCTGTAGTCTCCCCTTTCTTTAAGACATTTAATAGTATTCTTAATTCTGTTTCTGATATTCCCATCATACATGCAATTCTTTCCATTTTTCTATTTTCAGACATTTTATCTCGTATAAAGTTATTATATCTGATATATATATTTTTCTAATCTCTTTCTTATTTTAAAGAATAATAATCCCTTAATTATATATGAGATTGTTTGAATCTCGAACATATATAGGTTTAAAGAAAAACCTAAAAGTGCGAAGTCGCTTTATAGGAGTTTTTTCCCTTACATCGGAAAGGGTTTTACCTAAATTCGAACCTATCTTGGGGACATTTTTACCCCCAAGGGAAAACTAAGACGAAAATCCCTAGGGATTAATTTAGTTTTTTGTAAGAAAAAGTTAAAAAACCTAGGAACTCAGTCTGCAATCACTCCTTGGGGGTAAATTTACCCCCAAGGGAAATTTCACAGCATAAAATCCAATATTATTTTTTCATTTTTCTTGTAAAAAAAAGCAAATTTCAATTCGTCTATTTAAAACCAAACCTCTTTCTTATCTGACCTCCTTCCCGCTCTGAAGAACGAGGGTTTTGATTTTTACAGGCTAGACACCTAGCCTAGGACTGAACAAAAGGATGTACCCCTAAACCTCTCCGCTCTAACGAGAGTTGGAACCCTCGCTCTTTAGGGCTGGGAGGAGATCAACCAACAAGGGAAAGTCAGAATTATTGAAAACCAATTAAAAAACTTTAAAAATAATTCCAACCAATTATTTCATTAGAACAAATATGACTAACTGGGAAGGAGAAGTCTGTTGGGACGAATGTAGTGAATCTTCGGAGCCAGAAGAATGTATGGAGAAATGTGTATGGGAATTGACACATCACGACGACAACGATGACAATTAAATTATAGAGTATAGTTAATGATAAGTTTTAAAGTCAGATTTTTTTAAATATTATAAAACTACCAATTATTCTTATTAATCTTAATTAAAATAACATCTCTTTAGAGAACATAGTGCAATTAGTCTTCAATACTACAATACGTATAGAAGAGAAAGGAAAAAACTTTAAAGATATGATATATTTTTATATTGTTCTAATAATATATTTTTATATATATCTATAATTTCGTTGAAATTGATTTTTAAACAACTGTTGTTAAATTTGATTGCTTTGGTATCAGAACCCATAATTTTCAAGTCTATAATCTCACTTTTTTCTTTTTTACATTCGTCCTTATAGAAATAAAGATATGATATATTTTTCTCTTCTCCTCTTCCTACTCTCTTATCAATATGGGTAAAAGCAGTCTTATTAAAATCAATAACCTTTCTTACCTCGTCATGAAGAGAATCAATTAAGTTATGATATATTCTTGCTGGAGTTTGCCCATCATCTTTAATTAGTAATATATCTATCGTTTCTGCATTAGAAAATAAACGGAACGGTTCTCTAAACTCAATATAATAATAAGTCCCCATTTCATTATTAAACTCATAAATCTTAAAAGAAGGATAATTGGCAATTCTGTTGTAAGTCGTTATATTTTTAGGTAAATATCTTTGTAACTCGTTTAATGCTATTAAATATTCGTTATCTCTGACTGAGAGATAAATAATATTGCCAGTCTTTATTCTTCGTTCTTTATTCCTTTCTTCCCTTTTCAATGGTCTTATTTTTTTAAATATTTTTAATGGGAACTTGAATTCTAATGCCATTATTTAGTCGCCTTCTAATATATTATTAAAAAAAGATGTATATTAACTTTCTCTTGTTAAAAGACGAAGGATAAAAAAGGGACAGGGAAGGTAGGAAACCATCAGTCGATCAATCAACTTGTTAAAAGACGAAAAGATAAAAAAGATCTAATGTATTGACTTTTTAACTTCCTCTAATTTTTCAAGAATTATTTTTTTATTCTCCTCGTTAACTACACCACTAAGCCATATCTCTATTTCATCAAGTACCTCTATTATTTTATCATCACTGAAATTCTTCTGTTTCTTCATTAGTTCTAATGATTCCTTAATATATTTTATGAACCTGTTTTCATCCGTAAATGGTCTAAGCTTGATATTTTGGTCTGGTTTCTGTATTCTGAACTCATATGGAGCATCATCTTTATTATTATCATCAAATTTTATCTCATGATATATTTCTTTTTTAATTATTTTACCACTAGGGTCTTTTTCATAGCCGTTATAATGAATGTAATAAATATATTTACCTTTCTTCTTTTTTCTTGTATATGGTTCCCCGCACACTGGGCATTTTTTTTCTGTCATCTAGCTTATTTTGAAAGCAGGGTAAAAAAACTTTGCGGGTAACATTACCCCCAAGGGATTTAGAGTGTCAAATGAAACATTTATAAACTTCCCATTTCCTAGTTTCCCATTCCCCACAGGATTAACTGAGGACTTTAAAAGTCCTCTTTAATATTATAAGCAACAACGGAGGTCAATAAGCTTTTCTTTTTTACTTATTTCATTTTTTTCACATGATTTGAAATCCCTAGTAAAGTCGGGAAATTAATACATTCTCTAAAAAGGCAATGAGATAAAGGTGGCGACCTAGATTTTATCGTCTTTAGGTTTTTCACTTTCAAACTCGGGACAAAAATTTATTGATGAGATTTTAAAGATGAAAATGAAAACATAATTTTTAACAAAGAAAATGTATTTTTAAGCTTTATCATCTCCGCTCTCAAGAGTGAGACTTTCGTTTATAAAACTTAATTTCTAGAAATGAAAAAGTACTATAAGCAAAAACTCAAACAGTGTATTTAAAATGACGCTAAAATGAGTACTACAATTTTCCTTTAATCTAGAAATAATAACTGATACTGTAATTCCGTTGGGGATATTTTTACCCCCAAGGAGCTATTTAAAAGGAGAAAATTAGGTATTTTTTAATTTTTTCTCGAAAGAAATTTAACAAAACTATTGGATTCAAGATTATGGATTTCCCTTGGGGGTAAATTTACCCCTAACGAAGACCCTAATAAACAATATTCATTGTTTTTTGTAAAGAAAAACTAAAGGGTAATTATCTATATCTAGTTGAACTCCCTTGGGGGTAGAAAAACTGTTTTGATTTTTAGGATAGTATGATATGAAATGTGATGTTTTAAAGTGATTAAATTAGCTTAAATATTTTGCTACGTTATGATTATTCAGCGGGTTTCAGTTCCAAAGACCAGCAGGTCTATAAACTTTTGGTGACAGAGAGGGAGATGCTACTGTGAGGGGGCTGGAGTGCAACCGCTGTGAACCAGATGCCCGATGATCATTATAAATCAGAGGCCACTACCATCTGGGGGAGCGGTTAAAAAAGTTCTTAACATCGATATTTTGGTTAAGCAAAATTTATATACGTCTTTTTAGATATTATATTTTTTGACGAAAGAATGATAATAGTTTCTGAAGAAGAATTAAAAATATTATTAGACCTATTTTCTCAAAGTTTAAATGATTTGATTGAGAAGAAAATTGATTTCGTATTTGTATCGTCTGATAAATATCTCATAATCAGACAATATATAGAGAAAGATTTAGTATTTTTATGGAGTATTAATGATATTAAAGTCTATGAATTAGGAGGGTTTAGTTTGATTGAAAGAAAGATGCCCCCTGACGTAATAATAACTCGTGGTGAGTGCATAAGAGCATTAAAATTCGAAGATGTAGCAAAATGTATTTGGAATTTGTGGGGGGCATGGAAACAGAAATCTTTTTTAGGATGATTTTGCATACATTAAGATGAATCTCGCCTAGGCGATGGGAGCACTGCTCCAAGCCTAGGCGGGAATAAGCTATATGTATCCCCCGTGCCGTTGGGGATGAAAGCCACCCATGACCCCATAGTTATTGAGAAGAAGCTATGGGCGAGGTGGAAGTCCCTAGAGGAAATGAAGATAAAGAGGCTAGCGAATAACTTAAAATATCCTAAAAAAGCTAAAATCACCCTCTAGGGACAAACGGCGAAAATTTAATTTTTATTATTTGTTGATAATTTGCTTGCAAAACGATATAATTTTTTCTTTTATTTCATCTCTGCTTAATTTATCTACCTCTCTTGACAACTTTATTTCCCAGCTTTCCCCTTCGTATTCCGAGTAGAGCATCACCCATGCATTGATTAAACTTCTGTTAATCCAGTCATTAATTTTTATTTCGTAGGGGTAATGAGTCTTTTCTAAAAATGAGAAAAGTAGCTCTAACTCCTCCCTTGTGACTTTTTTTGTCCCCCATGATTTCTTTCTTTCTCCAGCATATCTTTCACCTTTTCCAGGAATAAGGATATGACCCATAGCCCCTCTTATTCTGTAAGATGCTGTATCCCCAGTGTCAGCATTGAAGAATATTTTTCTCATAAAGGGTGAACCTGCACCTAAAACGTGAATCTTCTTTATAGCTTTTTTGATATAATGATATGTATAAATAACTATCTTCCTCCCTCCCTTCAGCGTTGGTGGAACTATTCCGCCAAATGCAACTGTGTCCGTGTACTGTGTGTAAAAATCAATTGCCTTATCAATATCATCTGTGTTATAAGCGTGAATCACGGGAATTATGTTTATCTCTTTTGTGTATAAATACTCAAAGTGACGAAAGTTTCTCTCATCAACTTTTTCGCAAGGCATAGATGGGATATCTAAATTCATATAGGCATCGGCATTAAGTATTTTATATTTCTTTTCTACTTCTTTAATGTCTATTTTAATTCCTTTTTTCATTATTTGATAGCCCCCAGAGTCAACCCATGTTCTGTTTTTCCAGGGTATTGAGTTCCATGAAAGCTGATTAATCATCACTGAGGAACCAAATTCCCAAACAGGTACTTTAAGGTCTTGCACTCCAAGAAAAATATTCATATGAAAAATGATATATAACTTGGATTTTTATACATTATTTTTATACTTGGGATTGTGGGTTCAGCTTTCATAGGTGTTCATAGGCCTACGTAAGCCTTGGGGTTCATCAGGCTCAACCACCTTCGTGAGTTCATCGGTGGCATATCATCACCCTTACCCCCTTTCATGGCAACCCCTCCCAGAGTCCTCATCTGTGTCTTCCACCGAGGGATCATTGCAGTCGCCACATGATGGAGAGGCTGTTTCAAATATAACGATAAATTTATATACTTTGAAATACTACTAATTACCTTGAGGCAAAGCTGTATGAAACTCCTCATGATGATGTGCAATGCGTGGAGGGAGGAGTTGACAGCCTCAAATGGGAGGCTCATGGCGTTAGCCTCGACCGAGCCCCATGCGGTGTGGTTGAAGCTGATGATACCACACCTAGGGCTAACCCTACTCATGGAATTAAAAGTGTTGAGAAGTAATTAAAAGTACCATGAGTAGGGAAACGCTCACGCGTGAGGAAAAAACCGCATATGTTAAGTTGTATTCGTGCCCCCAATTGCTCATATCTTTTTCACATTTATCTATTAAATTATTATATTATTGCCTATCAAATAATTAACTGTTTTGCAAGGCAAACATTGTCCATCCTATCATAGGTTGCTATTATAGGAATAAATGCTGAAATGGAATTTTCCATTTATCCTCTATTTTATTGATTAAATAAAAGAGAGACGATGGTAATAAATATATTATTTGGTGAGGTGTTTTTATCAGAAACTGTTTTTTAGAAGAAAACTTTATAGTCTAAATATATTGTCCTTTAGAATGTGGAGAAATCAACGTTTTATTAGACCAATTACTATCCCAATTACGAAGAATATTGAATTATATGGGATTAAATGAATCTCATTCTCTACTAATGATTTAGCTTGATTTGCATAAATTCCCAAACTCTCTATTTCATGAGTTATTGTTGAAGGGGATATTATTCCTATTCCTATTAAGATTATTATTATTGCTAATAATATTAAACCAATTTCAATTCCTTTTCTTATTAAATAACCTATTAAAAATCCGAGGATAAGAGATACAAAGATACTTATTAATGAATTTTCCGAGATTAACTCTGCTAATTGTTGTATTATTTCTACTACCATATTATAATACTTACGAAAAAGATATTAATAAACTTTTCTTCATGATAATGCATTTCAATTCTCTTTTTTATTAAAAGCTTTCAGTCATAAATTTAAATATCTGAAAGCATGTTTTTATTTTATGAATTGCCCTCCTCTACACGGTGAACGAATAGTTAAACGTGACGGGGAAGATCCATTTAGACACCCTGTCGTGAGAGAGTGGCATAAAATTCTTCTTGATGAGTGGAAATCCGATAAGCAGTACGCAGTACTCCTTCCTTGCACTTCTGTGAAACCTTATCACTTATCACCAACTCATAAATTAGCTTATGCTGTAATGAGAGGATATGAGGACAAAGTTCAATTTTATTCTGTTTCTGAGCCGATGCTTCTAGTCCCTAGAGAATATGAGGATTGCTATCCTTTTAATTCGTATGACTATCCTCCATCATCAATGACTAGTGAAGAGAAAGAGGAATTTGTGGAGTTATTGAGTAGAGCACTTTTAAGAATTTCAACGATGCATAAAAACATTATTGGTGTATTACCAAAGCATCATTTTGAGATAACTAAAAGGGCATCAGAGCTAACTAATGTAGAAATGGAACTTCATCCTTATGGTAGACTTGCATTTAAAACAATTTCCCAAGTTCTAAATAGTTTGAAACAAGAATTGATCAAAAGTTAAAAAAATTAACTTTTTATGTTACAACTGAAAGTCTCGCCCTTCAAATGACAAAGCTTAAAAATTTCTAAATTAATCTGAAGTTGTGGCTAGGACAACTGGATTTCAAATCACTGTGCAGATGAAGGTTGCTCCTAGCCACGAGGTTAAACATCTCGCATATGTGTACACAAGGGCTAAACAGCTTATTGTTAATTGGTTGGTTGAGAATAAGCCAAGTTTCAAGGATGGAAATGAACTACTGAGTATCATTCATCATGAGTGGTATGAAAAGCTGAAGCAAATGGGGCTAAAATCACGATTAGCTGAAGACTGTTACAGAGACGCAATGAATGTTTATACATCATGGTTAGAGAATCCAAACAAGAACAAGTCAAAACCTAAGATAAAGAGCGTATCGGTTATTCTGACACATAAAGCGTCATATAACTTGAACTTGAAAAGGATGAAGCTATCAATTTTGGGTTTTAAAACGCCAATTTTAGGCTACTCAAGGACTTTGATACAGTACAAGGACTATAAGATTGCCGAAGCTAAACTTGTTAAGAGAGGGAGAAGCTGGTATTTACACACAACTTTCAAAAAGGAGAAGGAGAAGAAAAAAGAAGAACTTAAGCCAACTGGTGTAGTAGCAGTTGATATTAATCAAGACTTCATTACTGTGGGTAATGATAAGACAGTAGTCGAAATCCCAACTAGGCTAGACGACGCATATCATTACGTCTTGGAGGCTCAGAAGCTACAAAAGAAGTATCCCTACAAGTGGAGGTATTCAAAGAAGATACTCAACAGAATTGCTCACTTCTACAGAAGAGCTAGGAACATACTAGTAGATTTCGCTAAGAAAGTTGGCAGATGGGTTGTCGAAGTAGCTTTGCTGTTAAAAGCTAACGTTATAATTTTGGAAAAGTTAAACAGAATGATTAATCACGTTGATGAGTTAAGGAAGAACTACAGGTTGAAGTTGTATCTAATGCAATATAGACGCATCCAATGGTGGATTGAGTGGCAGACAAAGAAATTTGGCTTAAAAGTGATTAAGGTTAATCCAGCATATTCCTCAATAACTTGCCCTAAGTGTGGAACTTTGATGAAAGAGAGTGATTATAGGACTTTTCGTTGTCCTAACTGTGGATTTGAAGAAAATCGTGATTATATTGCAGTTATGAATTTGTATGGGAGGGGTCTTCTGCACCTCTCGACTGCTCACGGAGTGAAGGGTGGGAAAGACCACTCAGACCGTGAGAACCCTCGCTCTTAAGAGCGGGAGAGGTCAGCTAAGCCGACATAAATCATTATATATCCAATGAACGGGAGTATAGGAATTATGAATATCGTAGCAAGAATTCCACCAGTTTTCACTGTGCCCTCATTATATTCACTACCAACCTTATAGAATCCTATATTTGTTAAAATATACCCGATGATGCCCAATATACCACTTACAAATATGAGTGCTAAGAGGAGAACTGACCTCCTCCCCGCACTAAAGTGCGAGGGTTCCGACTCTCGTTAGAGCGGAGAGGTTTAGGGCTACATCCTTTTGTTCAGCCCTTGGCTGGGTGTCCAGCCAGTTACCCCTATCCAGTGAGGGACTTGGGGTTATGGATTTTCTTAAGATATTAAAAGCACCTACTACATCAGCGTTAAATACTTTGTTTAACTTTTCACACCTGAATAATCCTCTAACTATCCTTTTTCCACAGCTGTCTCCATGAACTGGACAGGTTGATGAGGTATAGGCTTCATTAACTTCTTCAACGGTCATCCCATATTCTTCTGCAACTTCTCTGAGTCTGTCTATGATTTGTTTATAGCTCCATACATTAGAGACGTTAAAATTACCTTTCTGTTGAGCTATATACATAGGATGACCAATATAGATAGTTGAAACTCCTTTCTCGTAGAGCCACTCAATAACTCTTCTTACTTGAGTGTTTATATAGTACCACGCTCTTTTCCTCCACGTTTTATACATGACATTGAGTCTGTGTGCTATCTTAATACCTAGTTTGTTTGTCTTACTTTGATACTCTGAAATCCTTTCTCTCCAGTAGTGAGACTCTGACTTTAGAGGTCTTCCATTAACCAGGACTGAAACTCCATCTTCAACATATACAGCTATCAGATTGTTTACTCCTAGGTCTATTCCAGCTCTCAGATTACCTTTCGGTTTCTGAGGGACTTTCCTCCAAATTCCTCTAACAGCTTTCTCCGTCACGGTGTAGGTTATGTGGGCATACCATATTTTGGTGTCGGGGTCATAATGGATTTCTAATTGTCCTTGCTTTCCCTTTAGATGTACTAGACCAGTATATTCTACCTCTATCCTTCCAATAGCCCCCAGACCCGTGACGATAATTTTATTTTCCATAATTTTATACTGTCTATTCTTTACTACTGTCCATAACTCCCTAGTTTTGTTTTTCTTCTTATATCCTGGAGGATTAACTCTCTTAATAAAACCAGGTAGTTTCTTGTCTTTCTTTTTCTTCAGTTCTTTGAAGAAATCACTCCACGTTTTATTATTCTTGTTAAGTATTGCTTGTGTCGTGTCAGAACCTATCATCTTGCTGTACTTTTCGTAAAACTGCTTATAAGTCGTAACTAGATCGACTATTTTGTTAGTGAAGAACTGCTGTCTTCTAACATAAGTTACTTCGTTCCACAGCTTTGATGAGATTGAGCACAAGAGTTTTAGTTGTTCCTCTTGCTTCTTCCCCGGTTTCAGTTTAACTACACTAGTCCTAACCAAAGGTGCAGTGGGCGTAGAATATGAAGATAGAAGAGTGTCGCTTTTAAGAGATGTTTGAGAGTTGCCCACCGCACCCACACTATTTAGCTAGAGATGTATGTTTATAAACTTTATCCTCCCCGCTTTGAAAAGCGAGGTTTCCTTAATTAATGTGAACCTAGACTTAGAAAGAAATTAAGTAGACTTAGAGATGCGGCAAAACCTAGTACTAGCATTGCAACAATTGCTAGAATCGGTGCAATTATAAAAAATAATGTTCCCATACGTAGTTTTCTTATCCCTTCGATCTCTCCACTCATAGATGAATAAAGAATAAAAGGGTTAATAAACTTTTATGTGTTCGAATCATTGTGAAATAATGCTACCAATGGAGGAAAATCACGATTAGGTTTAGTTTTTCATTAATATTTTTATTCTTTACATTGTTCTTTAGTGTGGGAGGAGGATCAGTATGTATAATTGATTAATTAAAAAGAAAGTTATTAAGTTATTGTTGGTTGCACATTTAATGCAATCGTAAAAGGTTTATGATTTGATATCCCGAAACCTTGGAAAATCACGATGTAATAAGTACCAGGTTGAATATTCAATGGTAAAGAAATAATCTCTTGATATTGGGAACCTGGTTGAACTATTATACTTCCATTATTTAACTTATAATTATTAATATATATTGATGTTATATTTATAGCTATATTATTATTATTTTGAATTGTGTACCCAAGGTATGCTTGTCCCGTTGAAGGATTATAAATTATTTGTGCTTCCACATTTACGTTATTTTGATTAGAATTAAGGAAATATAGATATCCATTTTCATATAAAAAGAAACCTAGGACTAATCCTAAAACAATAACTATTGTGATACTAAATATTGCAATAAATGAACGATTTGATGAAGTAGGCATCTTATTTAAAAATGTTCAACTCGGATATAAAAAGAAAACTGAATTATCTTAACAAAAAGGTTTCCTATTTTTAGTTGTTACTTCGAGACTTTTAATGAATGATAGAGAAATTCATTCTTCCTCTTCAGCATCTCTCACTCCTTGATCAGTTATTAGGAATACTGCCTCTCCTTCTGGTAAATGAGGTGCATCAACCATTCTTGCTATTCTTTTATTTCCTCTACTCTTCTTTAATTGAACTCTAATTCCAGGCACATGATATAATGTATGACCACCTACAGCTATTGTTGGATCTCCATACATCATATCTGGTCTTGCCATTACTTGGTTAGTTATTACTACAGCAAGGTCATAAACTTCTGCTAACCTAACCAATTGATGTAGATGTGTGCTGAGTTTTTGTTGTCTTGATGCTAAGTTTTCTCTTCCAGGGAATTCTGCTCTAAAATGAGATGTTATTGAATCAACTATTATTAGTTTAACTGGTTCTTTAATCAATAACTCTGGTATATCACTCTCTACTATTGCAATCTGATGATCACTACTTACTGCCCTCATATAATAAATATTATTCATTACTGCATCAGGATCTAAATTGAGTGCTTTAGCCATTTTTTCAATCCTTTCCCATCTAAATGTTCCTTCAGTATCTATATAAACTGCTTTGCCGTTAAGTCCACCTTTTTCTGGTGGCAATTGAACATTGACACTTAATTGGTGGCATATCTGTGTTTTTCCAGAACCGAATTCTCCAAAAAGCTCTGTCATAGTTCTAGTTTCTATCCCACCACCGAGTAATTCGTCTAAAGCGTGACTTCCAGTAGTTATTTTTTTCGTACTTATTCTCTCTTTTTTAACCTCTAAAGCAGTTTTGAATCTAATATCTAATGCGTCCCTTGCTTCTTTTATTATCTTTTGTGCAGTGGCTAACGGTATCCCAGCAGTAGCACTGAGGTCTTGTGGTGTCATAACAGCTACTGACTCCAAAGTAGTATAACCCGCTTCTATAAGCTTAGCATATATATTTTGTCCTACACCATTTAAATCATTTAATCCTTTAATTTTTTTGTTTGTGTTTGCATTTGCAGACATTACAAGTTTATAAGCACATTAATTGGTTAATAAATTTTTAACTAGCTTCTTCCCGCTCTTAAGGGTACGTCTTTCATTTCATTTTTCGTAACCGATTATTATCTAAGGAAAAAGATACAATAAAGCTTATTAACCCTTCTTTACTTAGATAATATCGACCATAACATGGT
>ERZ1684502.118-NODE-118-length-18068-cov-849.492145_pt1 | contig 18068 bp, 10 predicted proteins | sample MGYA00580192_ERZ1684502 | MGnify/ENA primary metagenome ERZ1684502 (study PRJEB41476, sample SAMN13258264) | hydrothermal vent metagenome | biome: caldera [ENVO_00000096]; feature: acid hot spring [ENVO_00002120]; material: acidic water [ENVO_01000358] | place...
TTCGATGCTATGTTTTCGGGTTACAAATACTTTAATTATGTGAGCAATCTACGACGACTTAGGGATGCGAGAAACGGCATTGTGCACTATCAACACGGTCAACGCAAAAAACTTCAGCCTAATGAACTTGAAGCTATTACTACAGAGGCTGAAGAGATCTTTAGGAAATGCTATAAATGGTTTCTCAAATTGATTGATAATAAGAAGAATTACGAAGAGATTATTAAAGAGGAAAAACACCCTCCCTGCAGTTGATCTAAGTGTCACACTCTACATCCTAGTATTTTCTATGTGTATCGCATTTCAGATCTTCGCATAGCTTTATGTATTGTTCAAGCATTTTGCATAGAGGTTTATAATCGTAGACCCGTTATTCTGGCTTTTATGTTGGCTTAGACTTTGCAGATAACCGTTTTGAATATAATGGAGGAAGGTAGGATTTTATCATAAATGGTGTTGATGTAAATAGGGGCATTGGTTCCTATCACTGAGATAATAACAACTATTGAAAAGGCTAATTATGATATACCCAAAGTTCTTTTAGTAAAATTTAACTGAAAAATACAAGAATAAAATAATAAAAAGCTATTTGGTGGAAGTAGGGAAAAGTAATAGCACGTCGAGTTATTACACTATCTATATTAATATTAATTATACATTTACAAAATGAGGGGCCAGGTAGTTTAATTGAAAATGTAAAGACTACATTAAAAAGTTAAAACGTAAAAGATGAATTCCGCAGACCCGAGGAAGTTATGAAATTATATATGTTAACGATGAATAAAGGCTAGTTTTACTTATCCAATTAGAACATCGCATATAGCTACATGCAAAAGAATTTTTCTAATGTTCATCTCTACTGAGTAATATGAAGATAAAAATCAGTTAGAAATGGAAATGAATAAATAATGTTACGGCTATATTGTTTATCACTGTTGCAGTAAGAAAAAGTGAAAAAAGACCACTAATCAGTAATAAGGGGAATAAATCTACTTTCTTTCCTAGATAAAGAAAAACGGGAGATAGAAAGGGAAATGGGAAAGAGGTTAAAACAAAAGCTATTAACTCTTTTGCCCCTATTTGAGTCTTTGCCTTGATAAGCAGTGTCAAGAGTGAGAAAACAAGAGAGAAAGAAAGATACCACGTTGATTTTATTACGTCACCAGAAAAGAAGACGAAAAGGGAGTAGGTGAAGTAAATTCCGGAAACAACTAGGAACATGTAGTTGAGCTTCAGTTTTACGTCTTTCATGTAATGTAAAAGAAAGCCAATTAAAATGAAGACAAAACTTAACAATGAATAGTGAAACACAAAATAGCCAACTATGGGTATAACTAAAAAGAAAGCTGGGTATTCGAAGAGGGAAACAGAAATCCCAGCAAATGGGTTAATTAGCGAAAGAAGGGCAAAAACCAATCCCTTAATTTTCACCTTGTAGGGAAAAACTATTGCAATTGCGGTTAAAGAAAAAAAGGCAAAGTACGTCAAATTGAAGAAATAGAAATAAACAGCAAGGAGAAGTAGTGATAGAGAAATTAAAGATGGGTAAATATGGTAAAGTGTCTTGGCAATCGACTTCACTGGTAAGTGATAAACAGCAAGAAGGAAGAGAAGAGAAAGGGACAGAAACACGACGTTGTTATAATTGCCGGAAAGAAAGAAATAAACGTCGATAACTAGAGGCGGAACGAGATATAACGCTTTTCGTCTCTTATCAACTAGAGAAAGAGAAGGTAAAAGAAAAGAAAACAAAGCAGGAAGAACAGAAGCATACTTAAACTTCTTTTCTAGCACTTTGAGAGTAATAAAGAGAAGGTAAGGGTTAAAGTAAGCAAATGAAATTACAGGCCAAGGGAAGAAAGCAAGAGTTAGAGGGCACTGATTATAATAACTAGTTTATTAATTGGACTATCTATATGGAGTGAAATAACAAAACGTAAAACGTAATGAGTCTTGTAATATAAATTTATAGAAGAAACTATTATTCTTGTTCTTCTATCTTTTAGTTATTAAATATCCTTGTAAGTACAAGGCGTCAAAACCTCCCAATGCAAAGCTCTTTATTGCATCTTGCGGAGTTTCAACTAGTGGCTCTCCAGCTAAATTGAAAGAGGTGTTCATAACAAGTCCTTCACCCTTTAGGTCTTTGAACGTCTTTATCAAGTTATACCAATTCTTATTTTCTTCTTTAGTTACTGTTTGTGGCCTTGCAGTCAAATCTACATGGCAAGTAACTGGGACTCTCTTGCAGACCTCTTCGTCTTTATATCTCATCATTAGAATCATGAATTCATGTTTGGTTGGATTTTCAAAGTACTTGTCAGCATCTTCCAAGAGCAAAGAAGGAGCTAAAGGCCTCCACCATTCCCTTCCTTTAATGTCATTTACTAACCTCCAGTACTCCTTCTTGGTGGGATCAGCAATGATAGAACGGTTTCCTAAAGCTCTAGGGCCTAGTTCAGCCCTCCCTTGATACCAAGTAACAATTTGACCTTTAGCAACAAGATCTGCAACAGCATTAACGTCATCACCAACATATTGAGCTTTAAACTTCGTCTTTTCAACTATTTTCTTTATTTCCTCCTCAGAATACTCTGGCCCTAGATAGACGTTTGTTAGTCTCTCGTTCTTCATTTTTCCTCCTAGTACATGCTCATAAACGTATGCAGCGGCACCTATAGTAGTTCCTGTGTCGTTAGCTGCTGGGAAAATGAACAAATCATTATAGAGCTTGGAGTAATACACTTCCATGTTAGCCTTTGCGTTTAAAGCAACACCTCCAGCTAAAGCTACTTTGTCCTCACCTGTATGATCTTTTGCCCACTTAGCAGTTGCCAAAACAGCTTCCTCAGTTACTTTTTGTATTGCCCATGCGACATTTACAGCATCTTTATTTAGTTCACCTCCAGGGTTCCAATTAATTGAGCCAACAACCCTTTCTGCAATTTTGTCGAAAATTGAATAAATCTTGTTATAACTTTTGGATTTTATTTCTTTGCCGTTAAGCAAAATTGTGTATGGTTTATCTCCTTCTGGGGTTATTTTAACAAATTCCTTGAGCTTGTCATAATAAGGTGATTTTTCACCATATGGGGCTAGACCCATTACTTTCCCGGGCCCTTCCAGAATGCCGAACCCAATCTTCCTACTTATGTACTCATACAGTTCACCAAGGCTACCATGAGAGGCTGGCATTGATAGAACTTCTTCAAAATTTCCATCCCTAACTTTCCATATAACTGTTGACTCCCATTCTCCTATTCCATCAATAGTAAGTATTGTAGCTGACGCGAAGCCAGAAAAGTAATAAGCTGAGGCAGCATGTGCTAAATGATGCCTAACCGGATAAAGTTTAATGTCGTTGGGCATTTCTTCACCTAAATCATGTATAACTTTTCTGATTAACCTCCTAGCAGAATCTATATAATCGCCGGTTATGTATTCCTTGATTATATCTATTTTACCAAAAATTCGTAAATTTGCGGTATTTAAAAAGTATCTAAATAAAACATTTTTCTATTCTCTAAGATAATGCGCTTTGGATCAAAATTTACTGCATAAGCGTCGATATCTTTTGGTCTAATTCCTTGTTTCTTAAGAAAATTAAAAGCTGCTTTTAACGCATTTATTGGCGGTTCGAATGGCGAATGCTTATGCCTAGAAAACCTCTCTTCCTCCGCTGCAAAAACTAATTTCCCATCTTGAATTATCGCAACTGCATGGTCATGCTCTAATGGCCAATTAAATCCTATTACTATCATTAATATGACCTCTTAATTTCTCTTAATAAACTTTATTATATACACTTATACCAAAAGTTAAGTCCTAGTAACAAAAGCAGCTTACTTTAATTATATTGTTAAAGAAATTCATTTTAGAAATTATAACTAATTATTTATCTTTTATCTTTAGGTTGCAAGATATCAAATGTTTAATATATTATATTTGAGTATATTTCCTCAGATATTTTATCCCATCCTTTTCGCTTCTGAATAAACTCATCAATAATCTCATTATAGATAAGGTTATAATAATCTTCATCTCTCATTTTTAGGATCTTTATCGCTTCGTTTGCTATTCCTTTTATATCAAACTCTTTAACAAACCTTACAGCAGACAAATTTTTAAAAACGCTATAAGGGCCGGGCAATGCGTAAGAAACCACTGGAGTTCCAACAGCTATTGATTCGAGAATCACATACGAATATGAGTCTTCGTGCGAAGGATATATGACTAATTTAGCTTTACTTACAATTTTATATTTGTCTTCGTCTTTAAGAAATCCTAAAAATTTTATATTATTTTCAAGATTTAATTTTTTAATTAGATTCATAATGTATCCTTCATATTCTTTATCAGAAAACTTCCCAAATATATAGAGTTTTACATCACTAATCTGTGATGTGATAGACCTCATTATAAGAGGCAAATCCGTCATTCCCTTTGTTTCTGTTAGTCTAGCAAAGTATACTACATAATTTTCTTTGTTCTTTGTCCTATATTTAATTAAGTCTTCTTCGATTGGCAAGGCATACTCTAGGATTTTAACGTCATACTTGTTTTTATCTATTGGAATTTCTTCTAGTACTCCTTCACTAACGCTTAAAATTTTTGCAATATTCAAAATTTTTCTTAATTTAGTAGCATTAACGTATTGATATCTTAATTTTAATAGATTTAAAGGATCTTTATAACCATATTTAAGCCCATAAATATAATATTTGAGTGTAGTTTCCAATTTTCTAACATATCCCCACTGATATACAATTGCTAGTTTCTTATCTGTCATTCTTGAAAGGCAGTATGCGTCGAACGAGATAACATCGTTACATACATTTATAAATGGGGATATCCCCCTTATAATTAGTTTAAGCTTATCTACTCTGTTTGAAAAAGATATACTGATATCAGGCGAAGGATCAAAAATTATTCTTACATTATTTTTTAGTATTTCTTCTTTATATATACCTAGTATTTCTTCGTATTTTATAGAATGCTTAAAGTATCTAATTATGTTTTCTGGGATAATTATGTTCTCCTTCTCTAGTTTTTCTCTTACGTTTTCCCAATCATCTATTAAGCCAATCTCTTTTACGACGGGGAGATATAGTATAGGTTCCTTTTTTGCTATCCTAGTTACAGTACCTTTTATGAAACTAAGGCCTCCACCATAGTATTTTTCACTAAAAGCTCCAATCCCAGTTACTAGTGCGATCATACCATTAACTAATCAGGTATATATTAAAAATACTAACCTCTAGCTCCGTGCAAACTCTTAGTAAAGTGTTTACTTAAAAGAAGTTTTTGCCGGATTCGTGAGTTGTCATATCAAGATAAAATCCCAAATTTGCCATGCAACTCAAGAGTGTAAGTTAATTAATCGTGCTGTAATTATATCAAAAAGGATTTCCACACTAATTCTGCCAAAGAAGTACTAACTCTTTGTAATACAAAATTTGGAAATAAGGATATTAAAAGTTCAATAGTCTCTAACTCCTTATTTTGTGTCCAACTACTAGCTCTGTGTATCGAAAGTGATGAATTCCATATCATAACGTCATATATTGAAAGAAAATATAGTCAAAAAAGTTAAGTACTATTTTCCCTCTACGTATAATTTCGGGAATGTCTTATAAAGGATTTTTCTAAAACGTAAAGCGGAACTGTAAAACAAACCTCTTGTATTAATGCTTCTTTATGGATAAGTTGTTATAAATAGAATTGCAAATATAAACTCCTTTTGGTGCTGATTAGAGAGACAGAGATTTGTAAGCGGACTGTTTTTTCTTCAGTGTATTTTTCTCTTATTATTACCTCATCAGCATATTGAGTACGATTATAAACGGGAATAATAACAGAAATATAAGAGTTAGACGTGTTATGAAATTACCTTATGAAATACAATTTTTCATATGTAAAACCATATCACCGAGTCCATATTGACATATAATGTGACTTAATCTTAATCACATTAGACACTATTTAATGCCAATAAATCTTGATAATCACCAAATGTAATCTATATAAACTTTAAATCTTTAAGTTCTTGCTTATAGAAATACTCGAAGATAAGCTTTTTCTTTAAGGAATATGGTAAAAATGAAGCTAAATAAGCTGATAAAATTCTCCATCTAGGGGCTTTAGGATTATGTAGTGGCACTGCTTTAAATGCTTCCTTTAAAGTGACTTTCATTTCGCCTTTATTTTTACTCAAAAGTTTTACAATAATTTTTTGAAAATATATATATTTCTCTAGAAATTCTTCGAATCCAGTATTTTTAAGAGCTTTATACGTGGTTACATAATCTTCATAAACTATTTTTTGAAAATTGCGTTTATGTTCCAAATAATGATCTAGATTTCCCAACTTATATGTAGCACTATCTGACAAGACTCTATATATGCTTAAGGGTTGATTCCATATAACCACTTGACTTGTAAAAAGAAAAATAAACCCTATGAATTTATCCACTATTAGCTTAATTTCATTGAGATAATTCAAATATTTATATATATGTTCCTTTCTGAATGACATTGAAGAATTATTAAATCCTACTCCATATTTACTAATGAGATCACCCAACATATCTAGGCGTAAATCTTTATGTGTCACTTCTATAGGTTCTTGAGGTAAGGGGTCTAACCACTCTCTGCCATTTGCGTTTATCCATTTTATGAGATTTTTGAAAAGACCTATTTTTTCCTTCTCTTTAAAGATCTTGTACATCACTTCTAACTTATTAGGAAGGAACAAGTCATCGTCTTCAAGTAACGATATCACTTCACCTCTAGCCTCTTCAATACCCTGAACTATCTTGGGGCCGAGCCATTTTTCATTACTCTTTATAATTTTTACTCCATCTCTTTCTGGCAAATCTACATTAGTAACTACAACGATCTCGAACTTATCTCTATCCAAGGTTTGTTTTAATACGGAATCAATCGCTTCACCAACGTATTGGGTACGATTATAAACGGGAATAATAACGGAGATGAAAGGATTCACAATAAAAAAGCAACTAGGAAAATTATAAAACTACTTTTAACATAACCTGGTCTAATGCTAAATCATGTATGATTAACATGTTTAAAGACTCGTTTTAACACTTCTCTTTTTAAACGAGAGGGTAAAAAGGCGTAAACAAAAGGGAGAAATAAACCGGGGGAATAAATAAAACTTCTATCATTTCTAAGTAAGAAAATAACAATAGAGAAGGGGTGCGAATTTGACTTTAAACCTAAGGCCTCCTCGTAAATATATTTGGTTAGTTCTACACGATATCTAATTGAGGTCAAAAACTTTTCAGTATTAGTTAAATTGTATAGCATAGAAGGTAATAATAGATTCCTAATTTGAACTGTAGTAATATTTATAATGTCTTTGACATAATCCTCAAGGTCCTTGTATTTTTTTAACATTGTAGAACTAGAATGAACTCTATAAATGGTAAGCTCTTTTTTATCTACAACATTCAAATGACCGAGTTCTAATGATAAAATAAAGTGCAAATGATCTATTGAATAATTAAACTTAGAGAGCTTATATACTTTATTAAAGGAAAGGATGACATCTTTCTTAATTGTAATAGAACTATTATTAAATGCAAAAAAATCTATCGAAATTACAGGTATTTTACCCCAAAAATCTTTCCCTTTTATTATTAGGTCGTCCTTGAAATGCCTCTTAAATCTAAGTATGAACTTTCTTCTAAATTCTGTATCTCTTTTTATTTCTTCATTCTTATCTACGTCATAGTATATCATCTCGTTGTGATAATATCCGATTTTCTCGTCTCTCTTAAATACCTCGTAAACTCTACTCAGCTTCCCTGGAAGGAACAAGTCATCGTCTTCGAGAAAAGCTAAAACTTTTCCTTTTGCTTCCTCAGCACCAACAGCTATCTTTGCACCAAGGCTTACTTCCTTAGTATTTATTACTCTAACACCAAGCTCTTCAAGCTTTTTGTCAATTTCTTTGTCACTGTCTAGCTCGTACTTAACTACGAGGACTTCATATTTGTCTCTTGGAAAATCTTGAGATAAAACAGAATTAACAGCGTCAAGCAAATATTTTCTTCTATCATGAGCAAGGATAATGACAGAAATATAAGGATTTGGCACAATCAATCTGTAATGCTTAAACTATAAAACTTTACTCTTACACTAAAGATTGTGTGATTTATACATCATTGTACTAAGTAAAGTATTATAACGAATGTGTCTGTATTTACTAATATTTATTTCAGTGTTTTCTAGTATTCTTAAGTACTTCATTATCGTTTATTTTTTATCTTTTCCTTTAACTTTTCTTTATGCCACCTTACATTTCTGTCATCATCCCAGTTTACAATCGTACCCAATACGTAAATGAAGCGATTGATTCCGTGTTAAATCAAACTCTTGATAAGGGCAAATACGAGATCGTTGTAGTTACTAATGTAGATTTGCCAGAAAGAGATGGAGTAAAAATTATAAAGAGCAAAGATCTTACCCTAGGAGGCAAGGTAGTTGAAGGCACTTTAAATTCAGAAGGAGAAGTTATCTCACTTTTAGAGGACGACGACCTATTTTCCCCCAACAAGCTTGAGGTTGTTTATAACGCATTCAAAAGGTATAGCATATCACTTTTCCACAACGAAATGTATTTCATAGATGAGAAGGAGAACAGAATTGAAGACCTTGAAAGAAAAAGAGAAGAAACAGTTAGAAAGTACTTGAGAGAAGAGCCTATGAGTTACACCTTTCTAAAGAAAAATTTAATTGACAAAATAAAACTCTCGTTTAACAATAGCTCAATCTCTTTTAGGAAAGACACTTTGTCACCCTATCTAGATTACATAAAAGGCGTAAAACATCTAGGTCTTGACACAATTATTTTCTTCCTTACTGCCTATAAAAATGATATATCTCTTTCTTCACAAAAACTTACTTATTATAGAGTTCATACTTCTAACGTATCGAAGTTCTTTGTAGACGGCAAAATAAACGATAAAATTATAAGAGATAATATTGAACAATATCAACTGTATGACAAGTTAAAAGAAGTAAATGAATTCTTCAAGATAATTGCATATGATTCTTATCTATATATGAGAATTTTTGAAGAAGAGGAATATTCAACCTCATTTATGAAAGCATTAGAAAGCGTTTTAGGAATAGTACGGGAAGATTTCCGCAGTGCAATAAGATTTTATACCTCGATCAGAAATCTTATAGCTCTTTTACCTAAACCGATTAGAAAAAGGTTAGCTGTTGAAATCGCTAAAAGAATTTCTTTATCTTGATTTTCTCTGCTATGTCTTTTCTGTTCCTAAACAATACTAGAATTCCTACAATAAGGAGAAGAGGTATGTAAACTTCCTCCATGTATTGGAAATAGGGGTCTGGTGGAGAATAGTAAATCTTGACTTTATATGAACCTTTTGGCATTAGCCAAGCGTTTGAATAACCATTAGCGTAATAGTGGTTTTTGTTTATTGTACCATTGCTAAACTTTAAAGTCCAAGAAGACGAATAACCTTGATCAAAGATTAGGTAAAACTCTTTGGAAGCGTTTATGTAAGCGATGTAATAATCTGGATTTATGCATCTATAAGTAATATTAACATCTCCAGGTCTTAAATCGTCTATAGTGATATTGCTAGATACTAGGCTTACGTTATAGACTTTGTAAGTGTTATTAGCATAAAGGGAAAATATGATCTCATTCACGTGAGGCTGAGAGAAATTAAATGGGATTCCATTAGAGGCATAAATCATCTTAACATCAGAAGGTAGCTGATATATCAAGAAGAGTGAGTAGTTGGCTACTAACTTAGCTCCTTCATTATTTAACACATATTCCATCCCAGTAACGTTAAATCCCGCACCGTTAAAACCATTAGCATATGGAGGATCTAACACCACACCGGGGCCAGGATAACCGTGTGTATTTATTATAACGTACTTTATTCCAAGGAGGAGGAAGAAATTAGTGAAATTATAACCTGGTGAAGGAAAGTGAACTAGAATTGGATCTACTAGTCCTCCTAGACCACCTACAATCTCTACACCAGGTGGTAAAATCATATTTCCAAAAGTCGTTGCAGTAGGTATTATTATCGAATTATTATATACATAACCGGGCCATTGAGAAGGAGACATCAACACGTTATACCATCCATCATGCGAAGCAAGGAAGCTAGATAGATTAGTTAAGGGAGAAATAACTGGAGTTAGAGAAGTTGCATTAGGATAATTGAAACCCGAATAAAGGTTTATAGGTGGTAATAAGATGACGGAGATCATTATAAACAAGATGCTAAAAATATATAAACTGCTAAAGATGATTTTCCATTTCTTTTTAATTTCGGTCAAAGCGTAATAGAAACCAATACCAGATAATAATGTCAAAATAAAAGATATTGGATATAGGCTGAATACGAATTGAAATGAATATGCAATACCAGAAGTGACAGAGTTAGGGAATTCATCATATAATATTATTGGGTTAAAAACGCCTGCAGCTCCTCCAACTATTATAAGCATTAAAATCATTAAGATTGAGGAGAACTTTAGTAATTTCTTATCCTTAATCAATAAAAGTGAACTCAAAATAACTATACTAGGTATAATAAGTAAGTATAGTTCAGATCCTTTATATAGAGAAAAGGAGTAATCCAAAACGTAATATAAATAACCGAAATTATGTAAGCTCATAATTGGAAAAGATGAGAGAAGGGCACTTTCGACTAGACTTTTTCCAAGAAAAGTAGAATGAGTAACTTGATATCCTAATGAGTTAATAACGGCTAAATACGAAGGAAGAAACGGAATAAAAGATATCACTAGGATTAAAAGTACTATTCCTAAATTAGTAAGATAAATCTTATTGATCTTTAGAATATATAAAGTAATAAGAATTATTATTCCAATTACTAACTCCCACCATAAAACGGGAGGTGCTCCTAAAGGATTTCCAAGTGAGAAAAGAAGAGCAGTTATAGTAAAATATAGAAGATTTATTGATAATTTATTTTTACTGCTTAAATATCTAAGTGCGAAGTATAACAACAATGGATAAAAAGCGTAAGAATAAATATATCCAGAGAGATTACTAACGAAATCCAATGTGTAGAATGGAGATAATGAGTAAAAGATACCAGATACAAGAGCGCTTAAGTTTACATTTGCCTTCTTAGTTGATAAGCCCTCTAGCAGATGCTTAACTAAAAGATAAAACCCAAAGGAGGATAGAAACGTGATTATAAGAAGGCTAAGATATTGTAAGACACCAGTTCTTAATCCAGGTAACTGGAAAAATGAAGCTATAGCTAACATATAAAAATAAGATCCCGTATACGATTCCCCTCCGGGAAATACAGGCCAATTCCAATAGTATAGGTCTCTAGTTAGCGTTAAGAAAGAATTTATTGGAAAGGCAGTATCAAAGAACACTACTATTCTTCCTCTTAAGACAAGCCATAAATAAACAGCTTCTATCAAAAATAAGATAACTAGAGGTCCCCTAGAAGACAAAATTCTCGACATAATTGTAAAATGACGTTGCATCTTAATAGCTCTTTAAATCTCGAAATAAAAAACTATTCCATAACTTAAGAGACAATTAAAGCTAACATATTGTTCTTAAATTTCGACCATCTTATTTACGGTTTTTGAATTTTTTGTATAAACTTAAATAAATGAAAACGTACAGTTGATGGCAAAAAGAGAAAACTAGAAGCAAGATGCCATTAATAACAGATTCTAATCACAGTTTATTAAAAGGGTTTAATAAAAATTCTGTAATCAAAGGAGAATTTTAAGTAGCTACACGCATTGCTATCATCTATAAGATAATGCTATAATAAATAGTACATAAATTTCGAATATAAAAGAGGAAGTTTTAGAGTTTTTAATTCCTTTTTCATAATTATAAAACTTATTATATAATTTTTCTAGTCATCTAAATGATTTTTAATTAAGTTTGCTTTCTCTTCCAGCTTGCGGACTTAGTAAAATTTTGTGAATGAATTCTATAGTATGTTAACGGCTTCCCATAAAAAAAGGCAGTTTCATTTTCGCATATCATATTAACCATTAAATATAAATCTACTATGTAATGCGGTTTTTATATCATCATTTGTCAGTTCTCTTTTAATGAAAATACAAGAGTCAATTGTAAGCATATTAAAATGTTTTCTATGATTATAATTATGTTTATTTGCAAATGTTTTGTAAATATTAATATCTAAATCATTAGATAATATACTTTTATTGGAATAAATAAGATAAGTGTCATAATGTACACCACTTACCTTCTCTTAATTAAAAATATGGTATACTTTTCCTAGCTTATCTTGACTAATTATATCATCATCATTAAGTCAGGGAATAATTTCACATTTAGCATCCAGTAATGCATTATAAATATTTTCTCCAAATTTTTGTGAGTCATCACATGGCTCAATTTGTAATACGCTTTGTTTGGCTACAATTGATTAAAAAACCCTAGAAAGTTTTTAAATCTAAACATAAAAATTAGTAAAGGTAAATGAATCCAATACTCAATGCCCTAAAGAACCTGAGTACTACTACCGTTAACATTATAGTTGCTTTGATATTCTTTGTTGTTACCGCAAAAATTACTAACCCAGCCTTTTTCGGAAAAATAGCGATTATCCAACTCTTAGAGGTAATTTCTGTCTCATTCTTTCTAGTTCTAAATGCAAGTATAGTAAGCAGGGAAGTAAGCTACAAGTATGCAAAAAATGAAATTGACAAGACATTCATTTCAACAGTGCTTTTAACCCCTTTCATTATCTCACCGGCTTTTTTAATACTGTTAATATTCCCGACATATGTTAAGCTTACAATACCTTACTTAGTTTTGTATATATTTGGAGTATACGTAAATAATATACTTACTGGAATGAACAAATTCACAGAAAATGCCATACTCGGAAGTACTTTTCTAATAATCAGATGGGTAGTTTCAATTATTGCAGTTCTTCTTAAAGACATCTACTTATTCATAGGTATATGGACATTAGGTGCGCTAATAACTAATAGCATTGGCTTTGTCATTATTTATAAATCAGTAAATGGTTTACCTTTAAAGTTTAGTTTAGCCGTTTTCAAAAGTATTTTTAGATCGGGTTTACCTTTATATTTATCTGGAGGGGCCGGATTCTTAAGCAGTCAAGGGGACAGGGTTACTACTTCTTACTTGTTAGGGAGTTATTATTTAGGTCTCTATCAGTTTGCAGCTTTAGTAGCTAGTGTACCATCAATGATCGTTTCAGGACTTAATAATGTTCTTTTACCCTCTTCCTCTTATTATAAGGCTTTGGGAAAAGATGAAGTCTTAATGTCCCGACTTTCATTCAAGGTTGTCTCTCTTTTAACACTACTTATAGTAGCAATTTCACTTCCTTTTGCTGAAATTCTAATACCTAAGCTTTTCCCAGACTATATAGACAGCATAAAGCCAATGATTATCCTTTTATTGGCTTCTACTTTACCAGCACCGATTGGCATGCTCACCACGTTCTTAATCTCTTTCAATAAGAGCCTAAGACCATTTTTAATCCTTACCGGGGTAAACGCTATCACCACGCTTTTCACTTCTTTCCTTTTAATACCAAGAATCGGTATAATGGGAGGGGCATACTCTCAGTTAGCTGTTGCTATAATCTCTTCATCCTTTACTCTATTTTACGTTTTAAAAGAAAAGGTGTTTCACCCTACTAGAAAAGAAGGGGTCGTTCTCTCTTTGATCCCTCTAACTTTCCTCTTTGAGTATTTTGTAGACCCTACCTACATGGATATAGTGTATGTAATAATAATCATCTTGATTTTCAAGCTACTAGGAGTGTTCGAAAATAGAGAAAAAGAAATCATACTTAACTTCACTCCTTCCTTGCTAAGAAGAGTTGTTAGCGTCTTTTTATGAAATAGTATTCTTAATACTTCTATTCTGATAAACCTTATCTTAACACTGACAAGGGATTTATATAATTAGATTCTATATTTTTATTTTAATAAATATATTCCATTAAATTGAGATACAAATGCCCCTTTAATAATTTTTTGTTCACTAAAATCGATCTCTGTTGTTGCCACCGAGAAACGTGACTACCTGCTTCACGCTTTACACAGTGTTTTTAATTTGACTTTAGATAAGTATGCCCTTAATGTTAAAACGAAGAAGAAATTAACGGCTATGCCATAAAAAAGTACAAGTAATAATATCAAAAACGAAAGATTTTAGATCCTAAGATAGCTCAAGGCCTTGAGGAAGTAAAAGATGTTTCCTTGCTAAATGATGACGATATGTTTATGCGATAAGTGGAGTATATCATATTCTAAGAAAGAGAAAGTAAGTTAAATATGTTACATATATTTTATAGTGAATGCCTAACGCTCAGCGGAATTAGCAATGGAAGAGAATTTATGGAAACATTTAAATTATAGCTTCAGCTCAAAATTCTAGCCTACTAAAATTCTGGTGCAATAAATTGAATCCTTCAAATTTAAGAAGCATTAGCTTCGAGTAGCGAGTAAGTTATGGAATAGCTATTTATATATAGCAAAAGAAAATACCAAGATGCAACGATACTTGGCAATCATATCGAGAATTTTGTCTTCTAGGGGCCCTCTAGTTATCTTATTTTTGATAGAAGCTGTTTATTTATGGCTTGTCTTAAGAGGAAGAATAGTAGTGTTCTTTGATACTGGTTTTCCAATAAATCCCCTCTTAGCACTAACTAGGGATCTATATTATTGGAATTGGCCAGTATTTCCTGGAGCAGAATCTTATGCAGGGAGCTATTTTTACATGCTTGATATTGCCTCATTTTTTCAATTACTCGGATTACCAACTGGCGTCTTGCAATACCTTAGCCTTCTTATAATCACGTTTATTTCCTCCTCTGGATTTTTTCTTTTAGTTAAGTATCTACTAGAGGGGATAGCAGATAAAAGGGTATATACAAATCTGAGCAGTTTAGTGTCTGGCATCTTTTATTCTTTATCGCCATTTTACACTTGGGATTTCGTCAGTAATCTTTCTGGGTATATATATTCTTACGCTTTTTATCCGCTGTTGCTATATCTAGCACTTAAATACATTACAAGTAAAAGTAAACTTTCAAAAGACCTTCTATATTTTACTGCAACAGCTCTTCTTTTCTCATTTGGAAATTCTTTAGGGGCGCCTCCTGTTTTATGGTGGGAGTTGGTGAGCGGTTTAGTGTTTCTTGCAGCCTTATACTTTTCAAGGCTTTACAAGATTTATTTTATTAATCTAGGAATAGCGTTTTTAATCTTGACAATATCTTTTGCCCCATTTATTCCTTCATATTTTGTTGTTATTCAATCATTAGGTTATGAGGTTACTCATGTTATCGTTAACGGAAAAACCTTGCTTGAATACTCCCTCACTGCATCATTTCTCACCATGAGCTTGCATAACTTTGTTTATTTATATTACACTCTAGATTACTCTTTTTCTCTTTATAAGGTAGCAGAAACATATTTGCTTATTATACCTACTATAACAATTTTTGGTTCGCTTTTTCTGATTAAGGAGAAGAAATTGCTAAAGTTCTCATTGACCTTGATGAGTTTAATGGTTATAGTAGTTTTAGGCTCTGCAGGCGTATTTAACCCAATAATAATATATGACTTATTCCCTAACTATGTTACTGCTGGCATTGCATATTCATTTCAAAACATATTTAGCCTTTACCCAATATCCTTTACCCTCACGCTATTATCCGGCATTGGTTTCTATTACGCTTTGACAGGCGTTAGATGGAAAATTTTGTTTGGAAGTCTGTATACCTTTACTATTCTCTTTATAATGATTTCAGCAATTTTGTTGCCTCCAATTTACCTTTATTCTAATTTTAATTATCCCAATGCAACCTCTCTAACTCCAGTTATTTCACCTCTTACTGAGCTGTCAAACTTTCTAGCTTCACATGAAGGTGCATATAACGTATTGATATCACCTTCTCAATGGCCTGGATATGTATACAATGGGTCTGCAATAATACCTACAATAACTACTTTTGGAGGAATGATTTTACCTCCTGGTATAGAGATTGTCGGTGGTTTTGGAGGAATAGTAAGCCCAATTGTTCGTTATTTTCCGTCTTCTGGTTATAATTTTACAAACTTCTTCCTTCTCCTTGGAATAAAGTATATTATAATAAACACACACACTTACCCCGGGCCTGGTGCGCTTTTAGAGCCTCAATATGCTAACGGTTTTGATGGTTCAAGCTTTAACGTTACTGGGATGGAATATGTGTTAAACCAAGAGGGAGCAAAGCTAGTAGCTAATTACTCTCTTTTCTTGATCTATCAGCTACCTTCAAATGTTAAAATGATTTATGCCTCTAACGGAATACCATTTAACTTCTCTCAACCTCATGTAAATGAGATTATATTTTCCCTTTATGCTAATAACACGTACAAGGTCTATAACGTTAGCCTAGTATCTAGCAATATCACGATAAACAATTTAAGACCGGGGGATGCCAACATAACTTACAAATACGTTAACCCAGACTGTTACATCGTCTATGTAAATGCTTCAAAAGAGTTTTACTTAATCTTTGATCAAGGTTATTCACCTTCTTGGGTATTAAAGTTCAACAACGGGACAATAAACAATAACCACTATTTTGCTAACGGTTACGCAAATGCTTGGCTAATGCCAAAAGGCTCATATAAGGCTAAGATTTACTATTCTCCATCAGTTCCTTATTTCGAATTTATGAAGGGAATTTACATACCTCTCCTCCTTGTTGTGAGTACTCTAATATTGATTAGAATAAGAAGAGCATAAGTGAGAAAGTCAAGATAACTACTCTTTTATAAAAAATACAGTTTCCATTATAACTTATGAGCTCTTGCAGAATTTTTGGAAAAGCTAGTGATTCAAAATGCGTTATGGCAGTAAATACAGAGGAGCTCAATGTGATATGGTTGAGTCTAATTATGCACTTGGGCTACGGAATTAAGAGTAAGCGAGAATAACTAAGAATTTCATGTCATCTTATTTCTAAAATAGGAAAGAATAGTATTCACTCATCAGCTCAAATACTTCATTAACTTCTTTACTGAATTCTCTATAGAAAACTCCTTCGCCCTTTCCACAGCTCTTTCCCTTATCTTCTCTTCATAACCGTTCTCCCAGACTTCAATCACTTTCTGGTAGAACTCTTTCTCATCGTTTACAAGCCAACCCGTCTCTTGATCAACAATGGTTTCTGCAGGCCCTCCAGAAAACCTATAAGCAATAACTGGAGTACCACAAGCCATAGATTCAACTGGAATGTAACCAAAGTACTCAAACTTTATTGGGTAAAGAGTAACAAACGCGTTGCAGTACAGTTCCCTTAGCTCTTCATCGGAAATGTTAAAATAAGCTTCTGCTCCCTCAATCTTAAAGCCAACAACTTTCATCTTAACCCTTTTTGCTAACTTTTCTAGTAACTCAACGTCACTTTTATACCCTCTTTTCACGAAAGCCAAAACGTATTTCTCATCTGTCTTTTTCCTAGCGTGACTAGAGTAGTACTCAACGTCTAAGGGAGGATAAATAACCTCACTAGGAGCTCTATCATAAAAGAGGGAAATGATGTTTGCTGATGTTTTGCTATTAGCCAACACTACGCTGTATTTTTTCACTCCCTTGTGTAACCTTAGGTTGTAAGAGGAAGCAAAATATCCCATGAGCCTCTTCACAAAGTACCCTCTTGTGTAGAAAGGGGGCCACATGAAGAGTGAGGCTAAAGCACCTTGGCTCCAATAAACAAGGTTGGAGGGGTCTTTAACGAAGGAAACAACGTTAGTTAAATCGTCATTAGCTACAATAAACTTCTCATCGACGTTATCAACGTGCTTAGCAACTTCTTTGCTCATTTTGTTAAACAAGTATTCAGACGTTAGAGAAGTTATACTTCCTCCTCTTGTAGCCAAGGAGACAACTTCAAACCCTTTTATTTCCTCTTGTAGCCTGGGGTCAACCTTATAATAGCTAATAATTCTCACCTTCTTGAAGTGCTTAGAAAGGC
>ERZ1684502.119-NODE-119-length-18057-cov-158.194645_pt1 | contig 18057 bp, 23 predicted proteins | sample MGYA00580192_ERZ1684502 | MGnify/ENA primary metagenome ERZ1684502 (study PRJEB41476, sample SAMN13258264) | hydrothermal vent metagenome | biome: caldera [ENVO_00000096]; feature: acid hot spring [ENVO_00002120]; material: acidic water [ENVO_01000358] | place...
CCGTTGATATTTTTGTTTTCTTTAATAATGATCACTGGATGCTAGAGAACGCTAGGTTGATGAAGAAGATTTTAGAGAGGATTTAATGTTAGGAGCTTTAACTTATTAAGGTATTCTTAACTGAGATGATTTTGCACTCTAAGCTGGTGGGAATTAACTTTAATTTTATCCTATGAGTCTATTTTAATTCTTAATCTCCTTTTTCTGCGATTAAAGTAAAAAATCAATGCAAGATATAAGGGGAAAAGTCTGGGTTGTCATTACACAACTTTTGTTATTTCGCAATTTAATCTAGCTAAACAGTATAATTTTGGATTTGGGCAATTTAGTCACAACCAGAGTTAATTTAGTAGGAAATTACTTGCTTTTTTCTGTGAAGATATAAAAGTCCTCGTTCATATACTTAATCATGTTTAGGCATTCACATAAGACGAATGATGACTTCAGAAAGAATTTTGAAAATCCTGAATCTTTTCTTCCCTCCTTATTGGAAAAAGGTCAAATTATTGCAGAGCTAGGTTGCGGGACGGGCTTTTACTGTCAATACCTTCAAGAATATGCAAGCAAACTTTACTGCGTAGATTCTTTCTGCCCAGCATTGGAAGAGGCAAAAAAGAAAGTGAAAAACTCAAATGCGGTCTTTTTATGTGAAGATGCATCAAACACCTCCATTCCTTCTGACTCCGTTGACGTAGTTCTATTAGCAAACTCCTTTCATGATATGAAAAACAAAGAGGAGGTTGTAAAAGAAATAAAGAGAATTCTGAAGAAAGGCGGGAAAGTTATAATAATTGATTGGGAAAAGAGGCACACAGGCTTTGGCCCTCCTATTTATGTTAGGATGAGCGAAGAGGAGTACTTAAACTTCTTTAAGGACTTTAAGCTTGTCAATAAGTTTAAACCTTCAGAATATCATTATGGATTGGTGTTGATGAAGGTTGATTAATTTTGTTATATGCAGAGAAATACAAAACGCAGAGAAAATCTGGGAAATAGTCAAAAATCCCTATGACATTCCAAATTACTGGAAAGGAACTAGAGAGTTAAATATAAAGGAAGTTGAGAAAGGGGTATATGAAGGAGATATAAGGTTTGCATTTCCTGCAAAAGGAAAAGTTAGAATAGTTGTTGATGATTCCACTAGGAAAGTCACAATTAATTATCTTTCCGGCCCTATCAAGGGAAGTCATGAAATATACGTTGAAAAGGATAAAATATGCTCAAAGTGGAACGTTCAGACGTCTTTATTTTTAAGGCCTTTCGAGAAGAGTATAATGGAGCATTTTAAGTCTGGGACGATTCACGCTCTTGATAGAATAGTAAAGTAAGACAAAGGATTACTTCTCCTTCTCTTTCTCTTCTGACAATTTTTTATCCATGTCTTCAATCACTTTATTAATTACTGGAGCCAGAAGTCTCAAAATTTCAACATGCCTTATTAGAAATATGTAACCCCTCTCATTTAATTTATACTTAATTCTCTTTTTATCCTCATCTTTGCATTTCTCTATTATTCCATACCTCTCCATCCTCCTTAGAGTGCCATAAATTAAACTTCTTGGTACTGGCCTCTGTAGCAATTTCTCTATGTCACTTTTAATTTCACCCCCATAGGCAGACATTCCTCTTTGATAAATAACGTAAGAGATAAAGATGGGCATTAGCCCCCTTAATACGATCATCTTTTCTCCTTTCATTAATCAAAGAGAGCGAAAGAAAGAATTTATTTTGTTCGTCTATCTTTTTTAATCTTTCACGAATTAGAATAAAAGATTTTTAATTACTGTGCTTGTAGTCAAATTTTTACTTTACTTGTGGAAAGCTACTTTATTAAATAAAAGAAAGGGTAAAAATAATTCATGAAAGGAATATTTGTCTCTCACGGCTCACCAATGATATTAGTAGAAAAAGACCCGTGGAAAGATTTGCTGAAAGAGTGGGGTAAAAAATTAGGAAAATTTGATACAGTAATAGTTATTAGCCCACACTTTTTTAGCTGGTCTGGGACTTTTTTAGTAGAAACCCAGCCAGTCCTAGAGTGCATACAAGATTACTATGGGTTTCCAGATGAGCTATACAAGTTCTGTTACTCAGCAGAAAATAACGTTGAACTAGCAAAGAAAATAGTGGAAGAAGGTAGAAAAGTCGGTTTGCCTATAAAAGAAGATAACAAGTGGGGGTTAGATCATGGCGCATGGATACCCTTGCTATTTATGTACCCAGAGGGTGTTAAGGCAGTAACAGTTTCCATTACTGATTTACCAGCTAGAACTCATTATCGTTTAGGGGAAGTGATAAGTAAGGCGGTAGGTGAAGAAAACGTTCTAATAATGGGAACAGGATCTCCAACACATAGGCTTGAGTTAATGTATTTAAATGTAAAACCAAAGCAAAGTAAGTTTGATGAGATCCTAATTAAGAAACTAAAGGAAAGCGATTTTGAGTCCATTTTCTCTCTTGAGGGAACAAAAGAGTGGAATGTAGCATCACCAGAAGGGATGTTAAGACCTTTATATGTAGTTTTAGGTGCAGTAAAGCCAAAAAAAGCTGAAATAATAGGGTATGAGGTTCAATATGCAGGAGTTAGCATGTTAGCTGTTGAGTTCTACAGTTAATAATGAATACATCAAATCTCTTTCAGTCACTATTCCTACAAGTTTGTTATCATCAACAACTGGTAGAGTGCCAATCTTTTTATCTCTCATGAATTTCGCAACATCAATAATGCTTGTATATCTGCTAATAGTCCACGGGTTCTTTGTTCCTGCTTCTAATACATTCCCAATTTTCTTATTCTTATCTAGGTATTTAACTATGTCCGCTGCAGTAATTATTCCAATCATTCTGTATTCATTAACTATAGGTAAACGCCTTATGTTTTTCAAATTCATGATTTTTGCAGCATCAAGTATTGTTGAGTTTTGAGATATAGTTTCGACTTTGGTGTTCATAATTGAGTCAACTATGCCAGAGAATTGAAGGTTGGCAATGAATTTTACAACCTCTCTTTCAGTGAAAATACCCCTAATTATATTTCCCTCTAAAACTGGAGCTCCCCCTATATTGTTATCAATTAAAATTCTTATTGCATCACCTATAGAAGTGTCTGGGGTTAATGCAACTAAATCTTCAGACATCAAATCCTTAGCTTTAAGGTTGAAAATATCTAGACCATATTCAGAAAAAGCTGCAATTATACTTCTAGTTGTTATCATACTTATTGGCTTCTCCCCTTCTAATACTAGAACCCTTCCATTACTGCTCCTAGCCAATACATCAAGTATTTCGTTCATAGATGAGCTTACATTAACAGTTATAACTGCAGTATCCATATATTCTGAAACTTTGGCTTTCATAATTATAATTTTGATTATATAAAGAAAAGCTTTGCTGTTAAGATGTTGGCAAAATCTTTTATCTTTGCCTTTCTATATTAAATTGCAATGAGAATTGCATTTCATGGATATAAGGGGGGAGTAGGTAAATCTACACTTGCCTTAATGCTTGCAAAAGCTTTAGCAGAAAGTGGCAAAAAAGTCCTTTTCATAGATAGAGATATAATGAGCTATGCCTCTCAGTTAGCAGGGATTAAAGATGATGGCTTGGTCGTTCAAATAGCTTTAGGTAAAAATCCAGAAAACTTTCACAAAACAATCAAATTAGGGAATGGTCAGCTTAAAATTGTAAAGATGTTTTCTCTAGGGATCGACTATTACAAGGCTATGCGTAATTTCGATAAAGTGAACGAGTTTATTGACTTTTATACTAATTTCTTAAAGGAAGAGAGCTTTGATTACATGATTGTAGATAACCCAGTGTTTTTAACATGGGAAAACAATCCAATAACTTACGAAGTAGAGGCATACAAAAAGGTATTTCCCAACGAGAAGTCTGCAGTTATACTGGTTACAGATCCCTTGCCATACTCAATTGAGGATTCAATAGTTTATTTAAGAAGAATAGGTAGCGAATCCCCCCTTCCCTGGCATCCTTTGGCTGGAATTATAAATATGGCTGTTGGAGAAAAGAAACAGTATATGGAAGATTTAAAGAAGTTGATGAACTTTCTAGGCTTTCCAATAGGTGTAATTGTTAGCTTTTACGATAAAATTTTCCAATTTTATGGAAAGATTGAGGATTTGGAAGTAGTCCCAGAAATAAGGCAATTGGCAGAAAAGATAGTAAGTGGAGAGATGAAAAAGGAAGAGATAATACTTTAAAATTTTCATTTCTAAGATTTCGTTATGGAATGCGAAAAAGAAGCATTAGAAATCCTTGACATACTTTTTAATAGTGGCTTAATACGTGGAAGAAAGGTTTTTGAAGACGACATTCTTCACTTAATAACTCATAGCGAGTACTGCAGTAAGGAAGAACTACTTGACCTTGTCAAAAGATATTTGCAAGTGTTGGGCATTAGCGTAATTAAGGGGAGTTATTATAAAGAGAAACCAATTAAGGTCTTTGATGACGGCAGTTATGTAGTTGAGGCAATTTATGGAGTAGAATATGACATAATGAACAATGACAGTCTTATAGGTAGAATGATATTTTATGAGGACAGAGTAATACTTGAATTTGGAAAAGAGGAAAAAGAGTATAAGATGAGCAAGGGCTTTGCAATAAGGGCTTTAAAAGATCATTTAGACAAATATTCTACCCTTAAGGAGTTCATTTTAAACTACTTGAAGTTCCTTGAAGAGAATAATGATGAGAGAGTAATACAGTGGTTAAAGAACTTCTTGTCTTCCAAGCCTTAGGTATATTTGCTCATATAAGTTAATTATTCTTTCAATAAATTCCTCTTCTAATCTTATTTCCTTTATAACTGGAAGTTTCATCACAACTTTGTTTCTGTAAAAGGTAATATAACCAGAAAACCCATCAACTTTGCTATCAGTGACTCTAAATAACCATACCTTAAACCTATATACTTTTTTCTCTTCATCTTCTGCCAATTTCACTATATAGAAATCATTTACTACCCCGTTATTGTCTGAAAAGTACTCCTCAAGTAATAGCTCAACAAATTTATTATCAATTCTCCTCAAATCATAGATCATGTTATTAGGAAGATTTTTAAGAAGCATACAGTTTACTGTAAGTATTTTTTGCACACAAGATTTTAATACTATATGATTTAGTAATAACATAATGAGCAAAAGAGTAAAGAGAACTTCTCTTGAAGTTCTGCACTCAATATTGAAAGCTTGTAGTGAAAATACCTCAAAAACCAGAGTAATGTATTCTGCTGGCATAAACTTAATTGAGCTAAGTAAATATCTAGAGGTATTAGAGAAAGAGGGCTATATACAGAGCGTTCAGCAAGGTAGAACTACAGTTTATTCACTAACTGAGAAAGGGAAAGACGCTTTAGCAAGGCTAGAAAAATATGTGAAAGTCTTAAAGGAATATGAGGAAGCTAAAAAGGAAGTATCAGACCTTATTAACTTACTGAGAGAGAGGAAAAGAACTAAAACTTAGATAAATAAGACTGCAGATCTCCCCCTCTTATAATTTGGAAAAGGGAAACGTAGCTCTTAACCTCTTCTTCCTTAAACTTCGCTAAGCTGTCAGCGATTTTATTTAAGATTGTTACTTCCTTCTCTCCTTCAATTCCCCAGCTCTTCACATATTCAATTCCTTCTTGTGTTATAACATCAATCCTTACTACTGGAGAAATTGAGCTAAACTGAAAATAAGCTGAATACATTGGCAAACCAAATTTCCTATATGCCTTCTCCAAGTTGCTAAGGTCAGAAAGAGAATTCCCCTCTTTGAATATTTTGCCCCAATCAATCCAGCCTAAAAATACGCTCTCCTTATTTTTTACGTTTTTCCTTAGTTCCGAAATGATCATTGTAACTAAATAACTCTCACGAACGTTTGTCAGCTCATATCCTTGATTTAATAATAATTTAGTAAGAAGTCTATGACTAAACCTTTTCACAATCCCAATTGGCTTTTTATTCTTAACTATTGAGCTTCTAACAAGGAAGTATTCTTCAAGGCTTTCATCGTAAGCTGGAGGATCTATAAGGGGGCCGTCAATGAAGATTATATCAGATTCAGCTTTACTCAATAGCGAAGTCTCAAGGGATAACATTAGCATTACTGAGTTCTTTTTAACTTCATCCTCTCCAAAATAATCGCTGATAATCCTAAAGTCCCTTATTACTGTTGGTGGTATTGTCTTTACATCTCCATATTTGCCAGTTACGTTAACAGCCTTAGCCATTATTAAGTAAGAGTCCCCTAAATCAAACTCAAACTTTCCCCCATCTATTGCGCAAGCAGTATGATCTTTTGAAGTTCCATTTACAATTTCAAATGATATGTCAAGCCTTTTGCTTCTTATGTCATCAGCTATAAGCATTATATCTGCTTTGAGCTTGTTAGCCTTTTCCCTTTCTTCTTCTGCGAGCTCCTTAATTTTTTCTATTACTTCCCTCATTTTGACAACCTTACTGATACTGATATCCCTCTTTCAATCAAGAACTTTATTAACTCAGCGACTTGAGAGTAGTTATCCTTGTTTATTTCAAGTTCTCCAAAGTAAATTAGTTGTATTAGCAAATCCGATTTGTTCCCAGCTTTTTCCCTTAGTTTATCATAAAGTCTTTTAATTTGCTCCTCCCCTTTTTGTATTTCTATCTCTAAATCCTCAGCACGGTCATTAAGTAAATATATTTCGACGTTCTCTCCAAATACGTTCTTGAATATCTTCTTGTAGAGAATTAGCTTTTCATTTAATTCCTCAACCTTTTTCCTATCTTCCTCAATCTTCCTTCTTCTTTCTTCCTCCTTTCTCTTATAACAATTCAAAGTAGCTGTATACAACATGTTTACATATTGAACTACTGCTGATGGTTCGGAAGAGGAAAGAATTTCTTCCTCAATTTCCTTTACTTCTTCCTCGCACAGAATTAACTTCGTTTTTATTTCCCTTATTTTTTCTAGTGAGTCTCTTAGTTGAGAAAGTTGCTCTAGCACTTCCCTTAGTTCTTCCTCAATTTTTTCTTTATTTATTTCCCTTCTTTTTTCTACTACTAAATTAACTAGCTCATTTAGCATCATTATTTACCACCTACCTCTCTCTTTATTTCTTGAATTAATTTCTGTAATTCTTTTCTTTTTTCTTCCAGTTGTGAATGTATTTTATTTATTTCTGGATAAGTTTTTTCTAACTCTTTAACTTCTGCATCTAGCTTTACTATGCTATGATTTATCCCTGCTAACGGCATTATTGGTGAAAACACACTCTTTAACTTTTCAGTAAATGGTAATGAAGCACCATCCATTATTATTTTCACAGTCTCCCAAATTATCAAATCCAAATTGCTAGACTCATTCCCGCTTATCTTCTTTACAGTGTCAACGAAGTTCATTAAGTCCTCTGGCTCTTCTTCCTCTACCACCTTCACAAATCTCTCTTTTATTTCTTCAACGATTTGAGGTAGATTTAAGAGCAACTTTTCTTCCTCCACTTCCTTAACGTTTACTAGTCTCTTAGCCTTGTTTATAATCTCTACTTTTTTCTCTATTTCATTCTTTATTTTAGCTATGTTTTCTTCTGCTATTGAAACCTCTTCAACAAATTTAGATAGTTGCTTATCTAACATGAAGGCAACAAAGGCTAACCTGACGTAGTTCCTTTCATCGCTCTTCTCTGCAAGGTTGATATACTCCTTTATTGTGTTTATCATTTCAGATATTTTCCTTATTCCTGCAGCCCTTTTCTTGGCAGTTATGAAAAGCTCATTTTTCACGTTAATTTTTTCTAAATGATCTTTTATTTCCTTTAAAGAGACTATTTTTCTAACGTTAATAAAGTTCCCTATTTCGCCAGTCGCTATTGAAGAATAAACCATAAACTCCAAGCTTGCGCTCTTCTTTACTCCAAATATTTTTTGAACAGCACTCAGCAACTCCCCCTTTTCTTCTTTTATGTACTTGGCTATCTCATTTTCAAGCCTGTCCTTTAGCATTTGCCTCAGTAACCCTGTCATCACCCTTGTGAACTCCTTTACTCTCTCTCCAGCAAGGTTGGAGAAGTCAATTATTTCCCCATTTACATTTATTATTTTGTTTTCTGCGAAGTACTGTATCACATCCTCTATGAAAGTCTCCGCTGTCTCAATGTCTTCTAAGTGGAATTGCTTTGAGCCAAAAATCCTAAACCTCTCGTTTACTATTTCATTAACCTTTGCGAAAACCTCTGAAGCTTTTGCAGGGTAAATCTCTGGCGCAAAGGCTATCCAATTGAACGACTGTATTGGTCTTTTGTTGCCTTTTGCAATTGGCAAATTTGGTAGTGATAATTCCTCTTCTATAGAGCTTAAGAATTCTTTCACTTCAGAGACTATATCTGCAAGTTTAATGTTCACCAGCTCTTTCCTTAGTCTAACTCCCTTTTGATAAAGCTCATAAAAGTTGATGTAAAGCATCTGCCTTTTCTTTACAGTGTTTAAAGGCAAATGAAGGACTTTAACAGATAAAGACTCATAATAGTTATCAAGGGAGAAGTCATCAGAGAGCAAAATTACACCGTGAACAATATAGTCCTCTGGCAACTTTACTGGCTTTTTAGCTACAATTATGTTGTACTTAGAAATGAGGAGGGTTGTTAGTCTATCTAACTTTTTCTCCTCAAACTCTAATCCCATTCCATGCCTCAAGAAGGAGACAAAAGCTTCAACCTCTTTCTCTTCATCAATTAGCCTTTCATTAACGAACTTTATAGCCTTTTCCTTTAATTGCCTGCTTTCAAACTCTACTATTGACCCTCCAATGTTTGTGTTCACAAGGGTTTCAAATATGTTCCAAGTTAATGCATAAGCCTTTCTTTTGCTCCTCACCTTTAGTTTTTCTACGATTTCCTCTATGTTCCCCTTATTTATATTCTCATATATTACTTTGTCGATGTCTTTTGAAAGGAATATGTAAAGGTTTTGATCAAAGTTGTCTTTTTCGTCTATGTAGACCAGCAAGAAGTCCTCAAGAGAGTCCAAGTCCTTAGCAATTTCTGCCCATGAGTAGTAATCAACTAAATAACCTTCAACTACGTGATCCTTTAGTTTTTCCAATGGTTTGTCCAAGAAGATTCTGCTCAGCAACTCTCTGTGAAACTCCTTTATTTCATTCTTGTCAAGCTCTCTCTCAAATTTTAGGACTTCATTTACCCTTATTGTCTCTCCTTCGTCATTTAAGTTTTGATTATCTACTAAAAGCTTGAACATTGTGTTCACTGGGTCTTTGCTCTCTAAGCTTTTGCATATAACGTCGTTGAAGAACCTTGCGAATTTCCTCCTCTCTTGCCCAATTGTCCAATAGGGCAAATCTAGATATTCAAGTATTTTCTTATCTTTTTGTTTGTTGAAGTCAAGTAAGCAGTCAATAACAGCTAAAAACTCAAGCTTGTTTGGAGGCATTAAGAATACTTTCTTCACCCTTTGCGTAATTGCCTCATAAGTTTCTGGGAACAACTCCTTCAAAACTTCGCCAAATATCTTTGAGTAAGCACTAGGAGTCATTGACAAGTAAATTACTTTATTTCCCTTGGAGTTCGCAATATCCTTTATCTTAATCCAAAAGTTTCTGATCTCATCTTTATACTGTGGCAAAAGCTCAATGCTTGTTTCAACTTCGTCAATTAATATTACTTTTCCATCAAGGGAAAGGTCGGATTTTAACACATCGACAAAGTTCAGTTTGGTTACTTGCGTTACTTCTTCCAATACGCTTAGCAAAGTTGTCTTCCCTTGACCCCAGTCTGCAACTAAAGCTATTATCTCTGGAGATTCCCTAGCGCTTTTTACTCTTTCTATCTCTTCCCCAATCTGTTTGAAGAACTTTATTCTGTTTACTATCTCCGTCTTTGACATTACGCACTCATACAGCTTGTAAATGCTTTCTGCAGATGCAGAAGTTTCACTAATTCTGAACTCGCACATCTCAGCTCACCAAAATGTTTTCTATATCTGTCACGTAACCTGCGTAAGACCCAATCCTATCATCCCAAGGGATTTTAACAAGCGCAGGTGACTTTAAACCAGACATTAAGCCAGAAACTATTACATAGCCCGTCTCTAGAGATGGCAAACTCTTTGCTAAATGCTCTGGCAAGCCACCAGTTGCAGACATTACGTATTTAACGTCCTCGTGATATATTCTGTGGAAGAAGAAAGTGTTTAGCATTGACAAAACATATTTGTCTATGAATGCTGGCCTTTGAGAGACTAAAAATAGGGAGACTCCGAACTTTCTCCCTTGAGTTGCTAAAGTTACTAAAACGTCCTTAGTTATCCTTGCGTTAACTGGGTAATCATTAGATGGAATGTAGTTTTGGGCTTCCTCAATTACAATCCCAATTAGCTTTTGCTTCCCAGAGTACTTTGCGTTAGTTAAATATTTCAAGACAAGGCGAGAAATATAACTCACAATTAGCTGTTTTGTTGGTATATCTACTCCTGGAGAACCATCAGCTGAAAAGTCTATTATCGCTAAACCCTTATTGTTCCATAGAATATCTAAGGTTTGCTCGTTGAAAGTTGATGATGAAGAAACAAAGGAATAGCTTTTGACTTTGCTGTAAAAAACTTCAAGTGAGCTGAAAACAGCCCTTATAGTGCTGGGGCTAAAGCCTGTGGACTTTAGACTTTCAAGCTCAACCTTTAAGCTTTCAATACCTTCTCTAGTGCTCAAAAGCCAATTATATTCTGAAGGGTCGTGCTGAGATAATGCCTGCTCTAATAAGTTAGATTGAAGGGAGTTTGGAGCTAAATCCCCGTATTTCAAGGAGATTATGAAGTCTGCCAAATCCTTTGGAGTAAACAGAGAGAGATCAATTGAAAGCCTAATTTCTGAGTCACTTAATGGCTCTCTAATTACATATTTCTTAATCCAACCCCTCCCCTTGTTCACTAAATCAATATTGAAAGAGGTGAAGTCTGTATAATCTCCATTTGCGTCAAATATTATCAAGGGAATTGCTGTTGTCTTTCCTCCAATATTTATGTTTGATAGCAAGGTAATTAAATACCTCATGTTATAACTTTTCCCACTCCCAGTTTCCCCAAAAATTCCAACATGCATCGTTATTGAATTAAGGTCTAAAAGCAAAGGTATTTTTGAGCCTGCGAGCTTCCCGTATTTTATATATCCTTGTAAGGACTGAAGCTGGTAAAACTCAAGCAAGTCCTTGTCATCTTTTATTTCTGGCAAAAGCCTAACTATTGAGCCGGGCTTAGGCAATGAGGAGTGGTTGTATTTCTTCACTATTGACATCTCAGCCTTTATTACAGTATTCATGTGAAGCAACTCAACGTTTATGTTGTCATTAAGCAGAACCCTGCTAAAAGGGGCTTTCTCGTCAAAGAACTCGTTAATGTAAGAGTATTCATCAAGTCTAGCTACAGTTTTCTTATCACCATCTTGTATAAGGAATAACTGCCCCGGAGTGATTTCTATATCTGGTCTAAGCAAAGCTGTAATCTCACCACTTTCTCCTTTTTGTAAAACAATTCCTACGTTTTCCACACATAAAACTCTAGCTTTAGCTATAAGTTGTCTTTCCTCTAGTTGTGGGTATTTTCGTTCTTACTTTCTCAATGAGTATTACAAATAAGCCCGCTTATCGTAAAACATTTATACCGAGTAAAAGTATTTCTCTATTGGGTGTTACCTTGACAGAAACAGCCCACAAGGTTTTAGCAGAATCTTTGGGCTCAATGGTATTAGTAAAGCTTAAGGGAGATAAAATAGTTAGGGGGATTTTGAAGAGCTATGATATGCATATGAACCTTGTGCTAGAAAACTCTGAAGAGGTATTAAGTGACGGAAGTACAAGAAAAGTTGGAACTATAATAATAAGAGGAGATAATGTAATTCTGGTTTCTCCGATGAGCTCTTAAGCGTTTCTTATGCCTTACTAGTCTTATAATTAGTTTCAACCTCTCAAAGTAGTTCATTTATCGCTTTCAGCTTAAGGTAAGGTCTTTAGCTCAATTTTATTCCTGTCATTTATGTTTTGTTTAAAATATGTTTGCTTCCCCACTTTTCCATTTCCTCAAATACAGGCTTTAACTCTTTCCCTTTCTCTGTTAGCTCATATTTCACCCTAAATGGCCTATCGCTAACTACAACTCTCTTTACTATTCCAGCTTCCTCTAAATCTTTTAATGCTTTGGAGAGCGTTTTTGAGCTCAACTTTGTTGCCCTTTGTAACTCATTAAACCCTTTACTTCCATCAAAAAGAAATCTTAAAACAAGAAGCTTTGCTTCACTTCCAATAACCTTAATTGTCTCTACAATAGGACAAACTTCCTTTATTTTCTGTTCCATAAAGAGTACTAACCTCCAGTTTTAATATAGTTTGCTAAGAATAAGTTTTTATCTTGATATCACAAATGATATCTTATGTGGCATCATCACCACTGGCATAGAAGGAGAGGACTCGCTTATCTTATACTTACAATTTTGGCATCAAAAGGTCCAATGACTGGGGCAGATATAATGAGGGAAATTGAGAAAGTAACGCAAGGCTTTTGGAAGCCTTCTCCCGGGGCAATATACCCTGCTTTAGAAAAACTTGAGAGTGAGGGCTATATAAAAATCTCTAAAGTTGAGGGAGCAAAGAACTATTATGAAATTACTGAAAAAGGGAGGCAAATTATAAGCCCAGAGCATCAGTATGAGGTTTTAATAGACGAGATTGATTATAACATACGCTATTTAATAGAAAACAAAAGCTCACTTTCGCCTCAGCAAATTGAAAGAATAAAAGAAATACTGAAAAAGGGGCTTGAGGAACTTGATAGAAGTAATTAACATCTCCAAGACCTTTAGGACCGGGGGTAAGGAGATTAAAGCGTTAAATAACGTCTCTTTTAAGCTTGAAAAAGGGAAAATAGGGGCACTAATTGGTCATAACGGCGCTGGGAAAACTACTTTGTTAAAAATTCTTTCAACGCTAATAATTCCCGATAGCGGAGATGCCTATATTAATGGTTACAGCGTTACTAAGCAAGAGAAAGAAGTAAGGAAAAACATAGGAATTATGATGGTAAGTGAAAGGGCATTTTACTACAGACTTTCAGGCTTTGACAATCTAGTTTTCTTTGGGATTATCCAAGGGCTGTCAATTAGTGAGGCAAAAAAAGTTGCAAAGGAGCTCTTAGACCTTGTAGGTCTTTCTGAATGGAAAGACGTCCAATACATGAAGTATAGCACTGGAATGCAAAGGAAATTGGCTTTAGCTAGGGCTTTGATCTTGGATCCCCCAGTGTTATTGCTTGACGAGCCTACTTTAGGAATGGATGTAGTTAGCTCAAGGGACTTCAGAAGCTTGATAAAGAAAATAAGCAGAGAGAAGACAATTCTGCTAACGTCTCATAACATGAAGGAGGTAGAAGATTTAGCAGATAAAATCTTTGTTTTAAAGAGAGGGAATTTAATAGCTCAAGGGAATAAAGAAGACATTCTTGCTAAATTAGGAAAAGTTAAGCTAGTTTCTGTTAGGGAAGTCCCTAAAGGGTTTGATAAGTACGTTGTTGGTTATGATAACGGAACTTTTTTACTTAGAGTCCCAGAGAGCGAGAGCATCTCGGGAGAAGTAATTAAAGAGGAGCCTGCAACGCTTGAAGACGTTTTTGTTTATTTAATGGGTGAAGAAATTGACTTAACAAGAAACAGATTTAGGAGAGGGAGAAGATGGGGGGAATAATAGACAAGCTTTACGCTTACATATATTTGCGCGGTTTTAAGATATGGAGTAGCTATAAAACTCAGATGGTGTTAAACGTTTTATCGTGGGTTTTGCCAGTATTTACTTATTACTTTGTTGGGACTTCATTAGGTAATAAATTAGTAGAAGGCATTGGCGTTTCAAATTACACAGCATTTATAGTCATTGGTTTAGCCTTTCAAGGGTATGTTTCTTCCACTATAACTACTATAAGCCAAAGGTTGAGGAATGAGCAGTTATATGGAACAATTGAGTATTACGTCCTTTCATCTGGTGGAGTCCTCTCATTTCTGATTTATTCGGCTCTTTGGGGATTTGTAATAAATACAGTCAACGCTGTAGTCACTCTGTCAATAGGTCTTGCATTAAAAGTTCATTATGACGTGAACATTTTATCAACAGCTGTAATTATATTCCTTTTGTTGCTCTCTACAATAGGGTTTTCCATGATATCTGCTGGATTTACTATGTTAGTTAAGCAAGGGAATCCAATTGCATTCTTCTTTTCCACTTTCACTACACTTATGTCTGGCACAGTTTTCCCAATAACCGTTTTGCCTGTTCCAGTAAAAGATATTAGTTTAGCAATTCCTCTAACTTGGGCTTTAAACGGATTAAGGCTTTCAATGCTTTCTGGAGAAGGGGTTGCTCAATTAGCAAACATAATAAGTGTTTTAGTGCTCTTCAACGTTATATTACTGCCTTTAGGAATAGGATTTTACTCATATTCATTCAAAAGGGCAAGGAAAAGAGGTACATTAAGTGAATATTAAATTGTTGCCCTAGATGTGCTTATAATTTCATCTAATTTTTTCATCAAGTTTGACTCTATATGTTCTGTCCATAACATCTCTGGTACATCAACAGCTAAGAACAGTTCTGAGAGCAAAATTGCCTCTATTGCTGTAACTGCAATATTCTGCAACCATTTTCCTACTCCAGCAGTAACTTTTAATCCATTTGGGAGTTGCTCAAAAGTGAATGTTAACGCCCTATCTGCAGCAATGAGGTCTCTCAGTATTCCTCCCTTTTGTGCTTGAACTATTGCCTTATTTCCCTCAACTTTCTGTTGAACTTTCCATCCGTCACTAATTAAATACTGCACAAAATTCTGTATAACTTGGTTTAGATCTTGTACTGGGGGGTATATTTTCTCTTTTTTAAATAGACCCATAAGCTCTCTTGAATTGAATGCATAAAAATCTTTTCCAAATACTTTTAACTGATCGAATTTCATAGAAAATCGAGCATGAACAATTGCGCATATTTATGTTTATCAATATGCCAATGTTGATCTTAATTTTTTGCTGTTAAAAACTGGCATTATAAAAAGAAATTAAACTCTGTTTACATTTGCCCACATTTGTATATTTTTGAATATATGGGTTTTTTTAGTTACTTTATTGTAATATGTTTAGTGGGGAAAAAATGGCATACAAACTATCATTTCCGGATGGCAGAGAGGTAGATGTAGAAGAGGTGCTTTCATTCCTATATAGCTTAGGAGAAAGTGAGCTAAGAGTATTAGAGGTTTTAATGTCCTCTAAGGGTAAACTAACTAGCGAAGAGATAGCTGAGAGACTAAAAGTTTCAAAGGCATCTGTTAATAAGGCAATAAATAACTTAATTAGCAAAGGGTTAGTAGAGAAGGAAAAAGTTGAGGGAGAAAGAAGAAAAGGAAGGCCAACATATGCTTACTATGTGAGAATTGACTACATATCCAAGAAAGTAGGCGAAGACGCATTCAATTTAATCTTCAATGTTAGAGAAACAATTAAGAAGCTACTTTCTGAAAGGGCATGAAGACCAAAAAGTTACGCAATTTTTAGCTTGAGAAGCTGTTAATATTCTGTTTATTGCTTTGCAATATGCTATAAATCCTTGGTTTACCCTTTTTATGTCGAAATACTCGCATTCTGACTTTAAAGGCTCATTAAGCAGGTTAACCCTAGAAAAGAAATTTATTTTCATTTCGCTCTTCAGCTGAAACTCTACATAGTACTTGCAAGTTTTGAAATTATCGTAACATCTATTTTTAGCTGTTACAGTGCTATCTGGGGCTGTTGGAAGCAAAGGAGAAGTGCAATAGCCATTCTTATAATATGGGCAAACCACTAGTGAATATCAATTTCTGTCCTAAAAAGTATAAAACGTTTATATTCAAAAAATTTAAAAGTTAAATTTTCACGGTTTAATATTATGGTTCGATATAAGTGGATCGCTTTATCTAATACAAGTCTTGGAGTTTTCATGGGCTTCATGAATGCCAACATTGTTTTGATATCTTTGCCAGCAATATTTAGGGGGATTGACGTAAACCCCTTTACTTCCTTTCAGTATCTTTTATGGATTTTGTTTGGCTATAGCATAGTTTCAGCAGTTTTAGTAGTCAATGTTGGGAGGCTTTCAGACATTTTCGGAAGGGTAAGAATGTACAACTTAGGCTTTTTGATATTTACGATAGGTTCAATTCTGCTGTATTTAACTCCGGGCAAAGGGAACATTGCAGCCCTTCAGCTAGTAATTTATAGGATCATTCAAGGGGTTGGAGGATCATTTCTAATGGCTAATAGCGCTGCAATTTTGGCTGAAGCATTTCCGCCAAACCAAAGGGGTTTTGCTCTAGGGCTAAATGGAGTTATAGGGATTTTAGGAGGGGTCTTTGGAATAATCCTTGGAGGCATATTAGCTAGCATTTATTGGAGGGATGTATTTCTAGTCAGCGTTCCATTAGGAATAATAGGGACAATATGGTCTTATAAGTCTCTAAGGCAGTTAACCCCTCCAAACAGGAACCAAAAGATAGACTTTGTTGGCAACATTCTTTACGCAGTTTCCCTAATCCTCATCTTGTTGGGAATAACTTACGGAATACTCCCTTATGGCTCTTCAGTTACTGGCTGGAGTAACCCTTACGTTATTGCTAGCATAGCTTCTGGGATAGTGCTTTTCGTAGTGTTTTTGTTTATAGAAACAAAAGTGAAAGACCCTATGTTCCGCCTAGATTTATTTAAGGTTAAAGCGTTCACTATGGCTGCTTTAGCAGTACTTTTTGCGCAAATAGCATTTGGAGCCTTGCAAATAATGCTAGTCCTTTGGCTTCAAGCAATTTGGCTACCAATCCATGGAATACCTTATTCGCAAGCTCCATTCTGGGCTGGAATATATTTGCTTCCCTTATTAGCTGGCTTTGGAATTATGGGGTCTATAGCTGGCAAATTGTCTGACAAGTATGGCGCAAGGACTTTAACAACTTTAGGATTAGCGATCCTTGGTGTAGGGTTTATAGCTTTGACTTTCTTGCCTTACAACTTTAATTACTTGATCTTTGCCATTATAATCTTCATAATGGGCATTGGAAATGGATTGTTTGTTTCTCCAAATACAGCATCTTTAATTAATGCAGCTCCTCCTCAGCACAGAGGCTCAGCCTCTGGAATAAGAGCAATGCTGACAAACACTGGAGGCACATTAAGTATAGGCATAGCATTTACCATAGTTATTGATGTCTTATACCTTGAGTTGCCTAATGCATATTCATCAGCGTTAACAGCCATTCATGCCTCTCAATTAATTCCAATATTGGATAAAATCCCCCCAACGGCAGCATTGTTTTCAGCTTTTCTAGGTTATAACCCAATTTCTACTATTCTCTCTCAACTGCCTCAAAGTGTAGTTAGTTCAATACCGCCTTCAGCAATTCAAACAATGACTAGCAAGTTCTGGTTCCCTTCAGTTATAGCTCCAGCATTTATGGATTCCTTAAGGATTGCCTTTTACTTTTCAGCAAGCTTAGTGTTTATAGCTACTGTAATCTCAGCTTTAAGAGGTAAAACTGTTATATATGAAAGGGATATGACAAAGATAGCTCAGGATGAGAAAAAGGAATAAATCTTGCATCTATCGCAAATTTTAAGAAAATATATGTTAACTATATCTTATGAAAAATTTATCCCCATCAGCAAGGCTTGTGTTAAAGATAATAGCAGAAAGAAGAATTATAAAATTTAAGGAATTGCAAGAGGCTACAGGCCTCCCTGCAAGAACATTGCGTTATGCTTTAAAGGTCTTAAAGGATAACGGATACATAAAGGTTTTCCCTTGTTTAGAGGACGCTAGAGAAAGACTATATGTTATTGATGAATGTTATAAAGTAAATGAAGAGGACTGGTAAGGCAAACTTTCATTTTATAATTTTAAGCTCAAATATTACTTGATGAGAATAAAAGACGCAATTAATAGAATTTTATACAGCGATAAGAAGAAAGATGAAGTATTTTTAGTCATAATAGATAGAGTCAAAGGTACTGCAG
>ERZ1684502.120-NODE-120-length-18012-cov-181.142451_pt1 | contig 18012 bp, 16 predicted proteins | sample MGYA00580192_ERZ1684502 | MGnify/ENA primary metagenome ERZ1684502 (study PRJEB41476, sample SAMN13258264) | hydrothermal vent metagenome | biome: caldera [ENVO_00000096]; feature: acid hot spring [ENVO_00002120]; material: acidic water [ENVO_01000358] | place...
CAAGTAATATTCTTCTTTTTACCTCTATGCCGAAACCTTCCCCTCTATTTTTAGCGAAAGTCTCTCTCCAGTTACCTTCGCTATATTTACTGTAACCATATCTAACTCCATCAAATCTAGCTAAATTAGAGCTAGCTTCGGCCATTGCAATTATGTAATATGCAGGCAAAGCGTAGTCCGCATAACCTAATTTTGTTTCTTCAATTTCTACTCCTTCAGAGCTAAGCTTATCTAATGCATTATTAAATACAGAAACAACAGGTTTATCTGAAGCATCAACTATGTCTTTTAATACACCCATTTTTACTCCTTTTAATTCAATGTTATCAACTTTTTCCGGCGTTATTGGGATGGTTGTTGCATCTCTTGGGTCATCTCCAGATATGATTGAATAAAGAAGGGAAAGGTCTTCTGCGTTTTTAGCCATAGGGCCTATTTGTTCTAAACTATTTGCATATGCTACTAAGCCAAATCTACTAACTGTTCCATAAGAAGGTTTTAATCCAAACACAGCATTAAAAGCTGCAGGGGCTCTGATAGAACCTCCAGTATCACTTCCCAATGCAATATCTACTATTCCTGCAGCTAAAGCTGCACCACTACCTCCAGAACTACCTCCAGGTGTTCTTTCTAAATCCCAAGGGTTTCTAGTAGGTCCAAAGTAACTAGTCTCTGTAGTTGAACCCATTGCAAATTCGTCCATGTTAGTTTTTCCTAAAATTACTGCTCCTTCTTTCTTTAGTTTCTCTATAACTGTGGCGTCAAAGGGAGGGATATAATCCTCTAACATTTTTGAAGCACAAGTAGTTCTAATCCCTTTAGTTGATATGTTATCTTTTACTGCTATTAATATTCCGCTTAGCTTACCATTTAATTTTACCTTCTCTTTCACTTCTCTTTTTACTTCTTCTTTATCCCTAATAGTTATAAACGCTTTTACTTTATTTTCTATTCTACTTATTTTTTCATATGTTTTTTCTACATACTCTTCAGGATCTAAATCTCCAGTGCGCAATTTTTCAACCGTCTCTAATATCATTTCATTCACCATATGTTGCTGGCCCTATTATGTAACCGTCTTGCTTTCTTTTCACATTTTTAAGTGCATCATCTAAACTTAATGGTTGTTGTATCTCGTCTTTCCTTAATTTTCCAGAAGAGATTGGATGAAAAAGAGGTTCTACATTAGATAAATCCAGCTCATTTAACTTATCAAAGAAATCAAGGATTTTTTTTATGTCTTTTTTTATTCTTTCTTTCTCATTTGGGCTTAATTCGATTAATGCAAGATTTTGTAACTTAGAAATTAATTGATCATTAACCTCTATTTTCATCTTTTTTCACACTCTCACTAATCCATTTTAAATAATCTGGCAAACCTTCATTAAAGTTTATTATAATAATTTCTGGTAAAGTGTAAGGGTGAAGCTCTTTTATCCTTTTTATAAGTTTGTCCTTTTGATTATCTTCACTTTTTATAATTAATAAAGTTTCGTCGTCTTCCGTTGTTTTACCTTCCCATACATAATAAGACTTTACATATGGCACAATATTTACACAAGCAGCTAATCTTTCATCTACTAAAGTTTTTGCTATCTTTTTCGCACTTTCCATGTTATTAGTAGTTGTTAAGGCGATAATATAAGACATAATTTAATAAATAGCTTGTAGCAATTTAAAAATCGATGAAAGTTAAGGATCTACTAGAAATAATAAGGTGGGAAGGATTTAAAGAGGCTTTGTTTTATGGGATTGCCGAATGTCAAGAATTAGGCAAGACATTTATAGGTTTGACGCTTAGTAATGGAGATGGAATAATACTTAAAGTTGATCCTTATTTCGAAGAAATCTTAGATGTTTTGTTGTATACTGACAAGAAATGTTCCGATAAGGATTTACGTTTTATAGGCATTTTTAAACAAGGAGAAACAGGTAATACCTATTTTATATGCCAAATCCTTAATTTGAAAGATTTTATTAGTAAATATGGTAATGATATAAAGATTATTTATGTTGAAGTGATTAAAGGTGAGCTTGAAGACTTTTTACATACGGCAATGGGTTGATGAGGACACATTTAAAAAACTGCTTACTTTCTCTAGATTTATAACTAGAGATAAGAATGGATCTCAATTCATTATAGATATAGAAAGAGCAAGAAAGAACAAAGTAAAATTAGATGATATAGTTTCTATATTATCAGAACTTGGAGTAGAATTAAGTGATGATGAGATAAAGGAGCTTTCAAAATATTTACCCCAATATGACGTAGAATTTGAATTAAAAGATAATAAATTAATTATAAAACCCCACATATTTATTCTTGAGTTAATTAAAGACTATAAGGAAAGTGGCATAGTAAAGTATGATAAATTAAGCAAGTTTTATGTTACATACCCTTATTACTACTATTTCATAAAAAATAGGCTAGAAGAAAATGGGCTGAAGATAAAGGAACTAGAACTTCAAATAAAGGATTTTAACATTAATTTCAAGGGGGAATTAAGGGACTATCAGAAAGAAGCAGTAGACGTATGGAAAGAAAAAGGTTCTGGCGTTATTTCTTTGCCTACTGGAGCTGGTAAAACGGTTATTGGAATTGCAATTTTATCTGAAGTAAAGAAGTCGACTCTCATAGTTACTTATACAAAGGAGCAAATGCTACAATGGCGGGATTCAATTTTCAAGTTTACTGATGCTAAAAGGAGTGACATAGGTTTATTTTACTCAGAAGAAAAAAGTATAAAACCAATTACCATAACTACATATCACACTGCATTTAGGCATATGAAAGAGCTTGTAGGGAAATTTGGTTTACTAATTGTTGATGAGGTTCATCATTTACCTGCTGATAAGTTTAAGGAAATAGCACTTCATTGTTTAGCGTCAAAAAGGCTTGGTCTTTCAGCTACGCCATATAGAGAAGACGGTAAGCATGAAGAGTTATTTAAGTTGATGGGCGGACTTATTTATTATAAATCTCCGCAAGAGCTTATCAAGAAAGGATATCTAGCACCTTATGAGCTGATACAAATTAGAGTTGAGCTAACACCTGCAGAGAAAATAAAATATTCCTCACTTTTATCTCAGTTTAGGAAATTAGCAGGAGGAAAGAAAGTCTCCGAACTTCTTCAACTTGTTAAGGAAGGCGAACCAAATGCTATAGAGGCAATGAAGATCTATAATGAGATGAAAAAAATTGTTAATCTAGCTGAAAATAAGCTAAAGGCACTTGACGATATAATAAAAAAGGAAAGTGGAAATAAGATCTTAATTTTCACTCAATATGTTGAGCAAGCAGAAGAGATAGCGAGGAAATACAATGCTTATCTTATAACTGGAAAAACAAGCAAGCAAGAAAGAGAAAAAATCCTAAGATTATTTAGATCATTAAAGGCAGGAATATTAGTTTTAACGACAGTTGGGGACGAGGGATTAGATATACCAGATGCAAATGTGGGAATAATTGTGACTGGGACAGGTTCAAGAAGGCAATTCGTACAAAGGCTAGGTAGATTATTAAGACCTGCTGATGGAAAAGTTGCAAGACTTTATGAGATAATTACAAAAGGCACTGCAGAAGAATATCAAGCCTTCAAAAGAAAAGATATTACATTTGGGCTTGAAATTTACTCTAATCCCTCGGAAGACGAAGAAATATAATAAAATATAGAATATAAAAATGTCTTTAATATAGGTATTTTGGGTAAGGTATAAATGATCGCGGTATCTTTATTTATGCTTACTAACGGAAAGTCATTAATCGATATTATGGGGTAACCAATTGTTTCGCCAACATTTACTTGAATTTCTATCTCTCCAAGTATTTTCTTAAGTGTATATGCGGTTAGAATTTTACTGCATAAGACCTCTATTTCTCCTTTAACTAATTTGGTTTCTTTAGAAGGAGCTTCGATTATTTTTTCGTTTCCAGAAACTTTATATCCGTCAACCCATGCAGGGCTTTCGATCTCTTGTTCACATTCAGGTGATATTTTAGAGAGCGGAGGATACATCAATAAGTTCTTGTTGACTTTTAGTAACGCTGGATACGTTATTATTATATCACCTTTTCTAGCTTCCAAATTAATATTTGCCTTGCAAACTTTATCCCCTTTATCAACATAAGGCATTTTAATCTACCTAAATAATAATATTTTTTGAGATGATATAATCTTGTAAGGTCTGAATAATGATGAGTAACTAGGCTGTTGACCATGAGATGGCTAAAAAAACGTGAAATAGTAATTTATTATTTGATTCGTAGAAAATTTAAAGATAATAAGTTTAATATAGGCGAAGTGTTCGATTTACTTTCCCCTTATTTTTCTAAAAAAGTTATAAAAAATAGCTTCAGTTATTTAGTAAAAATCGGACTAATAGTAAAACTTGATAAAATGGAATATAGAGCAATTCCTTTCGATGAGTATTTTAATGAAATTTCTTTAAAATATTTAAAAAGAAGACTTACTCTTCGTCATAAAACTCGATAATTACCTTAACCTTTACGTCTTTTTTGCTAAGTGGCGGTATTTTATCTCCAAAATCTACTCCTATAACTACAGGATTTCCTAGTGAATCGTTAAACTTTACTTCTGCCACGTAATGTATTTTAGGCTGTTGTTGCATCATATTTAAAACTTCATTGTATATTCTTGTTAATGCCATTTGAAATGATAAAGGACTAGAGAAATCTTCTGGTTTTAATTGGATAGAGATCAAGTTCCCCATTACTTCTCCTATTTTGGCTCTCCCTTCAAACTCCACTTTATAAGAAGGTTGAACTTTTTCCGACATTTTCTCACTAATAAGGATATAAGAAAACCTCATTAATTAATCTGTTGTTTTAAAGAAAGAGCCAAATAAAAAGGGCTTTATCTTTCTTTTATGCTTTCTTTCTTATTGCTATTTCTATTGTGGATACTCTAGATTGTTTTCCATCTTGACTTGTTACTACCTGGCTACCAATTCTTATTTCTTTTACTTCTATTTTGTCTGGTAAGAATCTATTCCTTACTATTTCTACTGTATCTACAGCTTTGCTTATTGCTCTACCTCTCGCCTTTATTACTATTTCATTTACACCCTGATTTAGTAGAGTTAGGGCTGCTAATACATAATTCATTACTGGCTTTTTACCAACTAATACTACATTGCTTGGAGTTGGAGTTGTGGTGCTGCTCATGTTTTCACCCAAATTGTCGAATATAAGAATATGAATAAGGGTTATAAAGTTATCTAAAAGAGCTTATTTTAAACTATTTAACGCGATAACACTTAGAATTTTGGCTTATAAGATCTTACTAGTGTAACCTACTACCTTAGCAATGTTAAAAATTAACTATTTATTCGGATGCCCTAATTGTGGGGGCCCTATAGATGATGAACGTTTATTAGCTGGAATCCCGTGCGAAAGATGCTTGCCGGGTAAAGTTGAAAGTCTTGATTATAAAGTAATATATGATTTATTAGTTAAAAACTCTACATTAAAAGGTTTCGCAGAGTATTACTACGATAATGAGACTTATGAAGAAATAGTGGAACTTTTTAAGAAAATAATAAAGAATGAACCTTGGAATATACAGAAATATTGGATAAAAAGATTAGCTAAAAAGGAAAGTTTCTCTTTATCAGCACCTACAGGTTTAGGGAAAACTACAACACTTCTTATCTATAGCCTATATTTTAATGATACCTCCCTATATATAGTTCCGACAAACTCTCTAAAAGACCAAATCTGTTTAAGATTAAAAGGAATGGGGGCTCAAGTAATCTGTGATAATGTTGAAGACACGTATATTAACGTTGCAACATTTAGTAAGGTCTTAAAACGTCACGAAGAATATGAGTCTTTGAAACCCAAACTAGTTATAATTGACGACTCTGATATGTTTTTAAAAAGTGGTAAGGCAACAGAAGTTATAGCTAGAATACTAGGGATTTCTGACGATATATTCCAAAATGCAATTAGTCTGATAAAATTAAAAAGAATGTTAAAATTTGACGATAGTAAAGAGATAAAAGATAAGATTAACGAATTACAATACAAAATCTCTTCTTGGAAACCATATGCGCAATTTTTGGTAGCAAGTGCAACGTTAAAACCGAGAGGGGTGAAACAGCAAGCGTTAAGATTACTAATAGGTTTTGAACCCTCTACTATACAGACTTATTTAAGGAATATAGCGGACTTGTATTATCCGTCTCTTGATCTAAAATATGTAATAGAGAAAATATCAGATACTGGTGGACTTATACTTGTCTCAAAAGAATATGGAAAAGAAAAAATGAAAGAACTTAAAAACCTCATAGAAAGTTTGGGTTATTCTTCTGCTTTGGCAATTTCAGGCAGAAGGTTTATGGACAAATTTAGTGAAGGAAAAGTCGATTTCCTTATAGGTTCTGCAAGTTATTACGGAGTGGCAGTAAGAGGTTTAGATGAGCCAAAAAGGCTTAAATATGTGATATTTTATGGCATTCCAAAAATTAGACTAAATTTGGGTGACGCATTAAATAACCCTTCTTTGGTAATTAAGATAGGAGAGAAAATAGGTCTTGATGTTAGAGACATAAGAAAGAAACTCGTATTCTTATCCCCTTCAGAGGTTCAGATACTGAAAATAAGTTTGAGAAATAAAGAGAAATTGAGTGGAAAACTTGAAGATATAAGAAGTAAAATTGAGGAATTACGAGAGACTATTTATTACAAATTAAGAGATTTATCGATTCAAAAAATTAGATCCGATTCTTTCCTTGTCTCAAAGACCGGAAATAATTACTATGTATATATTCCAGACATTACTACCTACATTCAGGCTTCAGGTAGAAGTAGTAGAATTCTAAATAATGGTTTGACTTTTGGAGTTAGTATAGTTCTGGTCGATGACTACGATTTATTACAAATACTAATGGAAAAATTGAAAAGAAGTATAATTAATATTAATTTTGTTAATTTTGATGATACAAGGATAGATAAAATTAAAGAGAAAGTAAACAAAAGCAGAGAGTTATCAATCTCACAGAAGCCTATTAGCATAAAAACAGTTTTAATAGTTGTAGAATCTCCTACAAAGGCAAAGACAATAGCCAGACTATTTGGTAGACCCAGCAAAAGGGAGATATACGGAGTACCAGTTAATGAGACTATTATAATGGTTAATGATGAGATATTGATCGCAAATATTGTAGCAACAAGAGGTCATATTACTGATTTAACAACAGAGAACGTAGGATTCTATGGTGTAGAAGTTAAAAAAGACGAGAATAAATTTGTTGTTAATTACTCGCCAATTTACAAATGCTATAATTGCGGAAAAACTTTTACAGTGAGAAGTAATAAATGTCCTTATTGCGGTTCTTCCTTTATATCCTCTTCTGAAAAGATAGTTGCAGCCCTTAGAAAATTAAGTACAGAGGTAGATGAGATTTATATAGCTTCAGATCCGGATCAAGAAGGGGAAAAAATTGCTTATGATGTCGCTTTACTTGTAAGACCATATAATAAAAATATTTATAGAATAAAATATCATGAAGTAACTAGGAATGGAATAATTAATGCAATAATGAATAAAACTAATATTGACTATAATTTGGTAAAATCACAAATTGTTAGAAGAATTGAAGATAGATGGATTGGTTTTGAATTAAGTAATTCATTAAAAATATTATTTTCTGATAGAAATCAGGGTAGTGGTAGAGTTCAGGGACCAGTATTAGGCTGGATAGTTGAAAGAACAAAAGAATATAAGAAGAATTTGGGCTGGATACTCTATATAAAGCTTGGAGATTATACTGTGAAGAAGTTCTTTAAGACTAAAGAAGAAGCTGAAAGCTATGCATCTCAGCTAAATATAAAAATAAACAAGATATCGGAAAAAGAAGAATTGTTAAATCCTTTACCTCCATTTACTACCGATTCGTTATTGGTAGAAGCATATAATAAGTTAGGAATAAATTCTATTATTGTAATGAAATTAGCACAAGAATTGTTTGAGTCTGGTCTTATAACTTATCATAGAACAGATAGTACTCATATATCAGCAGTTGGCATTAGCATAGCTAAAGAGTACCTGGATTGTAAGAACTTGTCTGAAAATTTCGTTGGAAGATCTTGGGGTTCTGAAGGTACTCATGAAGCAATAAGACCCACTTCTGCTATGGACTTAGACGAACTAATTAAAGATATAGAGGAAAACCCAAATAAATACTTTATACAATTTACTAAATATCATCTTAAGTTATACGATTTAATATTTAGAAGATTTATTGCAAGTCAGATGAAACCTGCTATCGTAAAATACGCAAAATATGAAATATTACTTAACGATGAAAAGATCGAGGTAGAACTTCCTGTAAGTGTTTCGGGGGGTTTCTCCTCCATTTACCCGGTTAAGACGTATAGTTTATCTGAAAAGTTTTCCACATTCATAAGGAGGGGTTCCACTAAATCGTTGTATGGATATGCAGATATTATAAAGAATATGAAAGAAAAAGGGATTGGAAGACCTAGTACTTATGCAAAAACAATTTCTAACCTAATAAGGCATGGATATGTTATAGAGAGCAAAAAGAAGGCAGTGCTAATAGCTACTAAGAAAGGGATAAATGTCTATGAATTTCTAACTACTTACGCTAAAGATTTTATAGATGAAAATAGGACTAGATTATTGTTACAGAAGATTGATAAGATAGCGAATGGCACTGCTGATGCTAATGAGACAATTTTAGAGCTATATAATGAGATTACAGAGTTATCTCAGAGATTAGTAAACCCTCTTAAGCTTAAGGCTAATATATGAAATTCTTCTTCTATCTTTTACTTCACTACCTATGCTGGCTTGTTCTAGTAATACACCATCACCTAATCTTTCTTTTAACATATTATATACGGCCACGGTTTTGTTTATACTATTTCCAAAACCTTTTATTTCTACCTCATCTATGCCCTGGTTAAACATTACTATAATGTCTAAGACGTAATCTTCGACGCTCTTTGCCTTAGTTATTAAAAGTTCATTTGGCTTTCTTATTCCCATTTTTAATTCGTAAAAGGATTATAACGAAAGAAAAATAAATCTGTCTATCAGTAACACGGGCCTATATCATCACTCATATTCAAGGGCTTCATCATTCAAATTTTAGTGTCTGTATAAAACTTACCGCATTTAATATTAAAAATCCAATACTATTTTTCCCAACGTAGTAGTATTTTGGAGAAATCGAATATATTAGTGCATCATTCGGGTCTTTTATTCTAAGTTCCAGCACCTCATTATATGGAATTTTCTTTAAGAAAGAATCTAAGTTTTGAACCAAATCTTTAACTCTAAACACAATTTCTATAGTTCCTTCTGACTCGTATGGCCTAATTACTGCAATATAAGTTTCGTCAAGGTTAATAGGATTAAACGAATTGTAATAGTCTCCAGACTCAACAATGTCTTTTAGATCTTCTTCGAGGCACCACCTTACTTCTTTACTGTCTACGTCTATAAACGATACAGTTCTATACTTAGAATTAGGTTTTCTCATCTTTTTTAACTTAATTTCTAGTGTCTTTTTGGATATTCCTACTATCTCAGATAGCTCATCAACAGTATAAGCTCCTCCTTTTAAAGCTTGATAAATTCTTAGTTGCAAGTCTGAGATCCAAGGTCTTATAGGAGTGTGAGTGAGAACGGCCTTTCCTAAAGGCGTTAATCCTTCTACTGAAATTAGTCTAATTTTTCCTGATTGAAGTTTCTTTATATATTTTATTGTCCCTCTAATACTGAAATACTTTGCTACAGCTTGCCTTAAAGCTTCTTCTAAGATTATTTTGTCTTCTTTAGGATCAAGTTTACCCACTTTTCCAAAACTGTATTGAATTTCTTTTGCTATAGCAAAGAATAGTGGTGATCTAACTATGGAATTTATGATAAGTTTTCTAAGTTTTCTCTCATCACTTATTGTCAATATCTCTTTAATCAAATCTTCTTCTACTCCTTTGATAGAGAAGCCATATATTGAAGACCTAGAGGATACATTAAGATTATATTTTCTTGTTGCAAGATAAAGAAGAACATGCGAAATTGTATTTGCAATTTTTTCTGGTATAATGGTCGAGTATATTATTTCATCGTTATTTCTCTCTATATAAATTATATTTTGTGAAGGTAAAGGTAAATTATGACTCTTGTAGTACTCAACAAAACTCTTTAGCGAGTCTGCTGCTTCTTTATCTAATATATCTTTCTCTAAATCTATTTCACGAATTATATTAGGAAGCTCATATGTAAGAAGTAAAGATTTAGAGATGTTTTCTCCTCTCCAGATAGGTATTTCTCCTTCTCCGTTATTTGCTGGAACTACATTTATTGTATGCTTATTGAAATCTATGCTTGTTATTTTCCAAATCTTTCCTCCAATTCTTATTATATCGTTATTTCTCAAATGTCTATATACATAAACTGCATCTATTTCTCCTACCGGAGAGCTCTCAAATCTTATTGAAAATGTGTCATCAGTGTTTATAAAAGAGAAGAATTCTGAAAATTCTTTAGCCCAACTCGTTTTATTGTCTTTATCAAATCTCCATATTTTAAAGAATGACTTTCCTAATTTTATCTTGTTATTTTCTACTTTTATTATTTCTCTTTTAGCTAAATAATCTATTAACTCTGCGATCTTTTTATCTTTGAGGCTTCTGTAATAGTAAGACGATTTTATTATTTTATATACTCTATCTATATCTATTTCATTATACTGCAAAGCCAAACCTACTATTTCTCTCGCAACAACATCAAGATAGGGGAAAATATATTGTTTTTCTAACTTACCATCTTTAGCTAATCTGTATAAAGTCAAACTTTCTAGTACATCAAAATCATATAGACATAGAATTTCTCCTTTTGAGACACCATTTACTGCATGTCCACTTCTTCCTATTCTCTGTAGAAACGAAGAAACGGATGGCGGAGGTCTATATAATATTACCTTTTTGATATCACCTACATCTATTCCTAACTCTAATGTCCTTGTACATATCACTAAATTTGCTTTCCCATTTCTCAAACTATCTTCGACTTTTACTTTCTCTTCCTTTGAAATAGAAGAGTGATGAACAAATATATCTTTTGCTCCCAGCTTTTCTAATTCTTCATGTAATCTCTCTGTTGTGAACCTAGAGTTAGTAAACAATAATGTAGGTTTTTCTATTTTAGACAAGATTGTTTTTGCAGCAGTCTCCCATACATTTTTTTCGTCTGAAATTCTTGATATTTTTATATCGAAAGTTTTTGTAGAATTAACTCTGATAATATCAAAATTTCTTCTAGATGAGCCAAAGATGAGTTTAGCTACTAGTTCTTCATCACTAATAGTTGCTGAAAGCGCTATTCTTTGAAAATCATACCCTATAAAGTCCTTTAATCTTTCAAGAAGAATTGAGAGTTGAGCCCCCCTTTTAGATCCTATTAGCTCGTGGACTTCATCAATTATTACCCATTTTAAGTTTTTATAATACTCCCTGAATTTAGGTGCCCAGTCCAGGTCTATTTCTAGACCTTCTGGAGTCGTTACTAATATATGGGGAACTTTTTTTAATCTATAGCTTTTCTCTTTTTGAGGCACTTCTCCGTGTTTTCTACCTACAATAAATCCTAGTTTGTTAGCCCACCATTCTATACGTAATTTTATATCGTTAATAAGCGCTTTAAGTGGCGTTATATATAGAACCGTAACAGGCTTTACACTTTCATTAAGCATTAGGTTAAAAACAGGAAGAAGAGCTGCTTCAGTTTTACCGTAACCCGTAGGTGCTATGATAAGTGTGTTATGCCCCCGTAAAATTGGTTCTAATGTTTGTTTTTGGACAGGAGTTAACTCCTCCCAACCTTTTTCTTTTATTAACGCCAGCAACTTCGCGTGCAACTTATCCACAAATAATCACCAAAAGTTTAATGCACAATATACCGCTATTTTTAAAAATTTAAACTCTACGTCTCAACTAATGGGAGAAAAATACGTTTGTTTGGTATGTGGTAGAATATTTCCTCAAGGTCAAGGAATTAAGATTACTATCAAAGGAACAGACTATTATTTTCATAGTAAGGCATGTGCTTACAAGTTCCTTAAAGAGTTGGTTCTCTCCGCAGATGTTGATTGTATTTCTAGCGTAGCAAAAGATCTCAGAAGAAAATACGAAGACTTGCTAGAGAAGAAAAAAGAAAGATCAAAAAAAGTTATTTAGTATCAGTGCTCAGCCAGTTACCATCACTTTTCAGCGTCCGCTTTTTTCATCATTCAAACAAATTTATTACCATTTTGGTATATATTTCATTTTGAAATGGCTCAAATTAATCTTAAAAGGGTAAATGCTTACGAGTGGCGAATAGATAAAGGTCAACAAGAATGCATGAAAGTTCCAGTCACTGTATTTGCCGATGACGTTCTAATAGAGAAAATGAAGCAAGATCTTACTTTAAGACAAGCAATGAATGTAGCATGTCTTCAAGGTGTTCAAGAAGCTGTATATGTGTTACCAGATGGTCATCAGGGTTATGGATTTCCAATAGGAGGTATAGCAGCTACTGCAATTGATGAAGAAGGAGTTATAAGTCCTGGTGGAATCGGTTATGACATTAATTGTGGTGTAAGACTTCTTAGAACAAACCTTGATTTTAATGATATCAAAGACAAGTTAAAAGATTTAGTTGAAGAAATTTATAGAAATGTTCCTAGTGGTGTGGGAAGTGAAGGGAAAGTGAGGTTGAGTTTTCAGCAACTAGACAACGTTCTTGCTGAGGGGGTAAAATGGGCTATAGATAATGGTTATGGATGGGATAGGGATATGGAACATATAGAGCAACGTGGAAGTTGGGATTTGGCAGACCCGTCAAAGGTAAGCCCTATTGCTAAACAAAGAGGCCATTCCCAATTAGGCACTCTAGGTGCAGGTAATCACTTTTTAGAAATTCAAGTTGTAGATAAAATTTATGACCCTGAAGTCGCTAAAGCATTAGGCATTACTCATGAAGGCCAAATCACAGTCATGGTTCATACTGGGTCTAGAGGATTAGGTCATCAAGTAGCCAGTGATTATCTACAAATCATGGAGAGGGCTATGAAAAAGTATAATATAACAGTTCCAGATAGAGAACTAGCTGCAATTCCTTTCAATACTAAAGAAGCACAAGACTATTTCCATGCTATGGTGGCAGCGGCTAATTTTGCCTGGACAAATAGGCAAATGATAACTCATTGGGTTAGAGAAAGCTTTGGCAAAGTATTTAATACTGACCCCGAAAAACTTGATTTAAATATAATATATGACGTTGCTCACAATATAGCTAAAATAGAGGAGTATGATATAGGAGGTAAAAGGAAAAAAGTTTTAGTGCATAGGAAAGGGGCAACTAGAGCTTTTCCACCTGGTAGTCCTGAAATTCCTGCAGACCATAGGAGTATAGGTCAGGTAGTTTTAATACCAGGTAGCATGGGCACAGCTAGCTATGTTATGGTAGGAATACCAGAAGGAAGAAGGACCTGGTATACAGCGCCTCATGGTGCAGGCAGATGGATGTCTAGAGAAGCAGCAGTACGTAACTATCCAGTAAATACCGTAATCCAAAACTTAGAAGAGAAGGGAATTGTAATTAGGGCCTCAACTAGAAGAGTGGTTTCTGAAGAAGCGCCAGGTGCATATAAAGATGTAGATAGGGTAGCACGTGTGGCTCATGAAGTTAAAATAGCAAAGCTAGTAATGAGGCTAAGACCTATAGGTGTCACTAAAGGATGAAAAGAGAAGAGCTACTGTCAGAAGAGATAAAAGACATAACATTAGAAGACCTAAAACCTTATGGAGACCTTTACAAAATCTTTGATAAAATACACGGTTTTACAGCAGAATCTATTGCGAGAGGAGCTAGAATATTAAAAGATATGATAAAAGAAGCTGATTTGAGATTTTTGTCGTTTACTGCAAATTTAGTAGCAACAGGGCTAAGAGGACTTTTTGCCGATTTGATAAGGAGAGGCTATTTTAATATAGTTGTTACTACAGGTGGAACTATTGATCACGATTTAGCTAGAAGCTTTGGAGGGAAATACTACAAAGGATTATTCGAATACGATGATAACATGTTAAGAGAATTGGAAATACATAGATTAGGTAATGTGTTAGTTCCTTTTGAAAGTTATGGTAAAGTAATTGAAGATGTAGTCAGAAAGTATATTAATGAAATAGTAAGTATAAAAAAAGAATGGCCAGTTTATGAGTTACTATGGGAATTTGGTAAGAGAATAAGTGATAGTAATTCAATTTTAAGAGCTGCATATGAGAAAAAAGTCCCTATAATAGTCCCTGGTATTGTAGATGGATCTTTTGGCACTAATTTGTTTATTTATTCTCAATTTACACAGTTAAAGATTAATCTCTTTGAAGATATGAAATTAATAAAGGATTTAGTGTTTTCGTGTAAAAAATCTGGGGCCCTAATAATAGGTGGCGGGATAAGCAAGCATCATACTATATGGTGGAATCAGTTTAAAGATGGTCTAGATTATGTAATTTATATAACAACTGCACAGGAATATGATGGGAGCTTAAGCGGGGCTAAGCCAAGAGAAGCAATATCATGGAATAAAGTAAAACCCAATAGCGAAAGTGTTGTGATTTATGGAGATGCATCTATTATCTTACCTATTTTGGCGGCATCCTTATTAAGTTAATAAATTAAAGATTTTTACTGTGATGCTTAATGTCTATTGAGAGATTTACAAGTATTTCTCCTGCAGAATTCTTTAAAAGGAACCCAGAACTTGCTGGATTTAGCAATCCCGCAAGAGCCTTATATCAAACTGTTAGAGAACTGGTGGAGAATGCTTTAGATGCAACTGACGTCCACAATATTCTTCCTTCAATAAAAATTATAATTCAGCTAATAGACCCTCAGAGGGAAATATACAAGGTTACTGTTGAAGATAATGGAATAGGTATACCGCCACATATTGTACCATATGCTTTTGGCAAAGTACTTTACAGCTCTAAGTACGTGTTAAGACAAACAAGAGGTATGTATGGTCTTGGTGTCAAAGCCGCAATTCTCTACAGTCAAATGTATCAGGAAAGGCCAGTAGAAATTATTACGTCCCCTATAAATTCGAAAAGAACATACTTCTTTAAACTAAAGATAGATGTAGCTAGAAACGAACCACTTGTACTGCAAAGAATGTCAATTGCAAATGAAAAAGGAATTCATGGTACGTCAGTCACTATTTATTTATATGCAGATTGGCCTAGGGCAAAGCAAAAAATTTATGAATACATAAAGAAGACTTACATTATAACTCCTTATGCAGAATTTCTCTTTATTGACCCAGATAACAACATCTTATATTATAAAAGGCTTACTAATAAGATTCCAGATCCGCCAAAAGAAGTAAAACCCCATCCATATGGAGTGGATATAGAGTTTGTAAAATATATGATACTAAAAGTTGGTAAGCCAATTCCTGTAAGAGATTTCCTAATTAACGAGTTCCAAAGCATTGGTGACATTACTGCAGACAAAATATTAGAACTGGCTAAAATTCCTAGCGATAAAAAGATTACAGAATTATCAGATGAGGAAATCTCTAGATTAATAGAAATTATGAAGAAGTTTAAAGCTTATCTTGTGCAAGCTTTTATAGATGAACTCCGTGATAAAGCCGGTATTTCTACGGATAAAATTTTAGAAGCAGCAGAAATTCCTAAGGATAAAAACATTACGGAATTGTCTGATGAAGAAATTTCCAAATTAATGGAGACTATAAAAGATTTCGCACAAACTGCAGGATACACTTCTCTCATAGATGCAATGAGAAAAATTAAGGATTTTAGGCCGCCATCTGCTGATGCATTATCAGTTATAGGTGAAGATCTAATTGAGTTAGGTTTAAAAGCTACATTTAATCCGGAGTTCGTAGCGGCTGTAACTAGAAAGCCAAAAGCATATCAAGGACACCCATTTATAGTAGAGGCTGGGATTGCGTATGGAGGTGCAATACAACCTTCACCAGATCCAATAATACTAAGATATGCAAATAAAGTTCCTTTAATTTATGACGAAAAATCTGACATAATATGGAAAGTTGTAACGGAGGAAATAGATTGGAAAAGATACGGTATAGAAGAGGATCAACCACCTTTAGTAGTTATGGTACACTTATGTAGTACTAAGGTGCCTTATAAGAGTGCAGGAAAGGAGAGCATAGCAGACGTTGAAGAGATAGAAAAAGAGATAAAATTGGCTTTAATGGAAGTTGGTAGAAAACTAAAGAGGTATATGATAGAAAAAAGAAAAGAAGAAGAGGCCAAAAAAAGACTAATTACGTATCTTAAATATATCCCAGAAGTGAGCAAAGGTTTTGCTTTGTTTGTGTCTTCTGGTGACAAGAAAAAGGCCGCCGAAGTAGAATCCGAACTTAAAGAGAAGTTATTAAAATTAGCTTTGAATAGATTAGAAATCAACGATAAAAAATTAGAGGAAGAAATACACAAATATCGGGTAGAAGAATTATGAGTATCGACTTGACTTCTAAAGTAGATAGGGAAGCTAGGAAAAAAGCTGCCGAAGTTTTAAGACAAGTATTTCTTAAATTAGTCGAACAAATTAACGATTTGAAAGAGCCAATTATGGAAATACCTAAAAGGACTTTATCTAATACGATTTATGATGAGAAAAAGAAGTTATTACTGTTAGGAGACGAAAAATTAAAAAGAAATTTCTTTGACCTTAATGAATCAAAGAGATTTATGCAAACCATTTTAATGGCCAGTATTATTTATGATGCATTAATTAACGACGAATACCCAACAATACGTGATTTATATTATAGAGGTAAGCATTCAATAATCCTAAAAAGTCCGGATGGTAAGACATATGAAGAAAACACATGGGATGAACAAAAAGAATCTGATAGTGTAATTGAAGATATAGAAGTTTTTACTTCATTACTTAGAGAAGATATGCTAATTTTAAGTAAAGAAAAAGGGAAAGTTGTAGGAGACATGCGAATTAGAAGTGGTAACGATATTATTGATCTAAGCAAAATGGGTCATGGGGCATATGCAATTGAACCCACGCCAGATTTGATTGATTTTATTGACGTAAATGCGGAATTTGTACTAGTAGTTGAGAAAGATGCAGTATTTCAACAATTACATAGAGTAGGTTTTTGGAAACAATATAAAGCGATTTTAGTAACGAGTTCTGGTCAGCCAGATAGGGCTACAAGAAGATTCGTGAGAAGATTAAACGAAGAGCTTAAGTTACCCGTATATATTTTGACTGATGCTGACCCATATGGATGGTATATATATAGTGTATTCAAAATAGGTTCTATAACATTATCTTATGAAAGCGAAAGATTAGCTACTCCAAACGCTAAGTTTCTTGGAGTTACAATGACTGATATTTTTGGTGATAAAAATAAAAAGCCATACTTATCGGAGCAAGAAAGAAAGAACTTTATCATAAAGGCTAAGGATTTTGATATAAAAAGGGCTATGGAAATAAAGAATTATGAATGGTTTAAGACTAAGGCATGGTCACGTGAAATAGAAATATTTCTAGATAAAAAGTCAAAATTAGAGATAGAAGCCATGGCTAGTAAAGGACTAAAATTCTTGGCTTTTCAATATATACCAGAAAAGATTAAATCAAAAGATTATATAGAATGAATCCGCTGAGACAGGTCATTTCATCATTCAAACCTTGGGGGCTGGGCTCTTCATCATTCATAATATCCTAAAATGTCATTAAAAGTGTTTCTTTTACACACTTTGCAGTATTGGTAAATTGCTGTTTGCTTGCTTATGTCAAAACTTATATTAAGCGTCCATACAGTTCCACAATTTCTACATTTTAGTTTCCATGGCATAAGCCTTTTTAGTATTTTTAAGAAAATAAGATTTGCTGTGAAGACATTAGGCTATCTGATGTTATGATGAAGGGCCAAAGCTCGGAGCAAAGAGTTTAAAGCTTTGCC
>ERZ1684502.121-NODE-121-length-17943-cov-150.826140_pt1 | contig 17943 bp, 25 predicted proteins | sample MGYA00580192_ERZ1684502 | MGnify/ENA primary metagenome ERZ1684502 (study PRJEB41476, sample SAMN13258264) | hydrothermal vent metagenome | biome: caldera [ENVO_00000096]; feature: acid hot spring [ENVO_00002120]; material: acidic water [ENVO_01000358] | place...
TCACTTATTAGTCTATCAGCTAATGCTTTAATTTCTGGAATTACGGTAAATCTTCAAGTTTTATAGAGTTTAAGAAAAGCTCATCATAGAACTTGAAGAAATTATTGATTGATTAGTTCCTTCTTGACATTTGTTCTATTTTCGTCTATTTAATTCCTATTTTAGTTTGCCTAGTTAAGTTAAAAACAATATGTAGTAACATACCTTTCCTGCGGTGGCAATAGTTTGTGGTCATGGTAGGAAAAATTTATAATATGGATAAGCTATCCATATATTATGGCAAAGAAAAATTTCACGAAACTATCACTAATGATAATATTTTTCGTAACAAATTTAATTTTAACAGGGATATTCTTTTTATTTCTCTTTCAACTTCCTAAACGTGAAATAAACGTACAAACTGATAGTGGGGTGATAACTGGGACTTTTGTGACACTAGGAGTGTTGGCTTATACTTTTGGCTTAAGGCATGCTGTGGATGCAGACCATTTAGCTGCAATTGATAATGTGACAAGAAAAATGATACAAGAGGGAAAAGACCCTTGGTTTATAGGCACATTCTTCTCTTTAGGTCATTCTACAGTAGTAATCCTTTTGAGCATTTTGCTCATCATCGCCACAAGGTTCGTTATTGGTAATCTTCCAAGTTTAGAAAATGTAGGTAGCATAATAGGTACAGTAGTGAGTGGTGGCTTCCTCTACATTATTGCTCTTCTAAACACTCTAATACTTGTCGAAATATATAAGATATATAAGGAAGTAAGAAAGGAAAAGAACATTGATGAGAGGTTTTATGAATAGGTTCTTTGGGAAACTCTTCAAAATTGTTGATCGCGAATGGCAAATGTACATAGTAGGTTTTCTCTTTGGCCTAGGTTTTGACACCGCAACAGAAGTCGCTATTTTAGCAATATCTGCAACTGTAGCTGGTGCCTTTACTTCAATTCCAATTACAACAATATTAGTATTACCGGCTTTGTTTGCTCTAGGAATGAGCTTAATAGACACTTTAGACGGTATATTTATGAAATCTGCATACGCATGGGCGTTTAAGAACGCTTTAGCGAAATTATGGTATAACTTAACAATGACGTTAATATCAGTCTTTATTGCATTTGGTATAGGAAGCATTGAGCTCCTTGGGATAGTACAGTCCGAGTTTAATTTGTCTGGATTATTCTGGGATCAGATTGCAGCGCTAAATAACGTATACTGGGAATCTATAGGTTATATTGTTATTGGCACTTTTGGAATAACTTGGCTAATTTCATTCATAATATACAAGTTAAAAGTTAGTAAAGAAGTAACTGAAGAGCTAAGCAGGAAGCGGTTATGATAGTTTTATTAAACTTTTACTTTTTAAATTTTCAAGTAAAATTTGCTTCTCTCCCCATGACTATTAAATTAGTAGGGAGTCATTTCTCACTTGTCTCATAATCCTAAATATCTGTATTACTATGTCCTCTGGTAATATATCTGGCAACTTTGGCTCGCAAATGCCATAATAATCACACTCGTACAAGAACTTTGCTAAATAGCCAGCAAGGAAAGTCTTCCTTCCAATCTTTTTGTCAATAAAGTTCCTGAGTAACAGTTTTTTACTCTCTGCAGATATAGGCAATAAATTCACTTTATTTATAAAGCACTCCCAAGGGTCTTCTTTTTTACTACAATACTCAAAGAGTTGAGGTAATAAGTAATCTTCAAAGTAATCCATATTTCAAGTCTTTCCCCTTAAGCTTTATAACGCAATTTGTAAATACTACACGCTCCTCCATCTGCTGAATTTCACAGAAAGATAGTAAAATATCAAGGTCTCTATCACGAGTAATATCCATGAAAAAGTTAATAAAGGGTTACTAACTGTGATTAACCCACTCTCATCTTGCATTATTAATGCTGATAAAGTTGTTGGCAAAGGTAAGGTTACGAGAAAGACAATTTTTGGTAAAAAGTAATAAGGATAAAACACGGGGGGTATTATAGTTAGGAAAGTTGATAATAGCCCTCCAACGCCCCAGCCATATCTCATGTGAGGTATTAAAGTGCTTATGAAAAACCCTATAGCTGATGTGTTTATTAAAAGCAATAGGAGGACTATCAGCATTAAGGGATTGAATACGTGAAAGACTATTGCTAGAATTAAGTACACTAAAATCCCAGGCATGGAATATACTAGGTTTGACAGCATTAAAGCTAGAATGTAGTCATTTGGCGAAATCTCACTTGCAACTAATAAATCTTGAATTTTTGCAACTAACCTAAGATAGGCAAAGTCTGCAGTTGCTGACAAGCCATTACTAGCAATCACTGTTAAAAGCCCACCAACTATTCCAAAGCCTAGGAAAGCTCCATGAGATATCATGTAAATTAAAAAGAGCTCAGCCAAAGGTATTGCCATGTAAGTTAAGACGTAAATGAACCCCCTTTTTGTTGAAGATATTCCATAAAACTTTATAAATGAGAGGTAAAAGTCAATTCTCCTCAAGGCTCTCACCAGCGTAAATAATAAATAGGTCTTCAAGCGTAATTGGCTTTACAACATATTTCCCTATATAGTTTTTTGCTTCCTCTTTATCAACGTAAGAAATTCTTAGCCTGCCAACCTTAATGTCTCCAATTCCTTCAACCCTAACTTTTCCGTTAAATTTCTCTAACAAAGAGGGGATTGATCCTTTAGCAATTATTTTCCCTTTATGAAGAAGAATGACCTCTTCAGATAGTTCTTCAGCCTCTTCCATGTAATGAGTTGTTAGAACAATTTTGCTCTTCATTGTCTTTAACACAGACCAAACCTCAGTCCTTGAGTAAGGATCTAAGCCAGTTGTTGGCTCATCAAGGAAGACAACCTCTGAGTTTGAGGCTAAAGCCATTGCCACAAATATCTTCCTTTTCATCCCTCCAGAAAGCTCGTCTGAAGGCTTATCCTTGACTTCCCATAAACCAACTTCCTTTAACACTTTCCTAGCGTTTTCCTCAGCTTCCTTCATTGAAAACCCTTTTGCAGTCAAAAACATTAATAAATGCTCAAATGGTGAAGCCATTCCCACTGGCTGAGCCTCTTGAGGTATCGAAGTAATTATCTTTCTTACTTTCTTAGCCTCTTTAACAACGTCATAGCCCTCAACATAAGCTTCCCCTTTAGTGGGCAAAAGCTGAGTTGAAAGTATTCTAGTCAATGTTGTCTTACCAGCCCCATTTCTGCCTAAAAGTGTCAAAACCTTTCCGGAAAACTTAAAGGTTACATTATCTAACGCAACAGTTCCACCTTTGTAAACCTTAGATAGATTAATAGCTTCTATCACAAGTAAAAATTGTGAGCGTTTGTTTTAAATACATTGGTTATGTAAGGAGAAAAGACAACTCAGCCTCTAGGCATGAAGTTGTTGAAATTCATATTAACAAGGAATATGAGGAAGGACTAAAGGGGATTGAGGACTTCTCTCATGTCATTGTCATTTATCATTTGCATTTAGTTAATTTTGATGGGAAACTAGTGAGGGACTGGAAAGGGGCAAAAGTTGGGGTATTTGCTACAAGATCTCAATTTAGGCCAAACCCAATTGGGCTTTCTGTTTGTGAGCTACTAAAAAGGGAAGGGAACGTGCTGTATGTAAAGGGTATAAATGCATTTGATGGGACTCCAGTTCTGGATATAAAGCCTTATGATGAATGGGATAGGATAGAAAAAATAAGAGTGCCTTCTTGGTACAAGCTCACATGACAGTTATCTTCTTAACGAATTTGCACTTTTGCAAAAGGAGAAGTTTATTGACAGAGGGAGGAACAACAAGCTCATCCACTGAAATAATTGAGTCTATGTAATTGTTTATTGTTTCTTGATCTATATCCTCTAATACTAGCCTTTTTATATCTCTAAATGAGATGGGCTTGCCAGCAGAAATTATTTCGTTTTTATTTACGTGCAATTCTTCTAAGTCTGAGATGATCAGTATGTTTTTCCCTGCTTCATTATACCCTTCAACAAAGGCCTTACCAATTCCTATTGCCTTTTGGGTTGTTTCGTCAATTTTTTGTCCAACTTTTCCGCTAAATGCCAGAAAAGTCCTTATAGCATCATTTATCACTTCACCAACTGTTTTCCCAGAATCTCTTGCCATTTTCACAACTCTCTCATATAAATCCTTGTCAACTCCTCTAACTGTAATTACTTTCTTTTCATTTTCATTGTTGTCTGACATGTCAAAATAGATTACGAAGTTTACAAATTTAAATTTTGTGTAAAAAGTAAAAGAATCACTTAGAAACTATGACCTTCTTTATTGACTTGCATTTCTGCAATAGCAAAACTTTGTTTATACTTTGGGGAATTACTAGCTCTTCAACGTTTATAATGCTGTCTATGTTGTTCAAGGCGTTTAAATCCAAATCCTCAAGCACTAGTCTTTTTATATTTCTAAAGGAAACGGGTTTACTGGCAGTAGTTATGTCCTCTTTACTTATGTGTAACTCTTCTATGTCTGATATGATTAGTACGTCTTTCGCTGTTTCATTAGTCAACTTTTGGTTTGCCTCATTTTCCTCTTTCTTAGTATATCCATCTATGAAGGACTTCACCAAGCTCATAGCCTTTAACCCTTTTTCTCCCATATCTGAGCTAAAAGTCATCATAGCTCTGGGCATATCGTTGATGAGGTCGTTAATCATTTTTCCATAACCTTTAGCTAGCTTCTTATTTCTCTCGTATAGCTCGCTATGCCCTTCATTTAAGCTATTGTTTTCCCTTGACATAGGCAATTATATCATTTTTCTGATATAAATATTTTTTATAAAATGGTTAATAAACACATGGTGCATCTAACATTATAAATTTAAATCTAAGTAGAAAAATTTAAAGATTAAAAAAGCTTATATCCTTATATATATTTTATGATATTTAGCCATGACAGATAAACCCTCAAGAGAAGATATCTATAACAAGGTAGCAGAATTAACTGCAAGAATTGACAGATTACCTACAATGGTATTACCTTTATCAGTAGTACTTGCATTAGCGTTTGGTTATTTTATAGCTTTATATGACGTAATCGATATTGGTATTGCGTTCTCTGGAACTTCACTGCCTTATACTGGTTTAACTCAACCTCAAGCGTCAATAGTAATCTCAATGGGGTTATTTGGTTATATCCCGGGTGCAATTCTTCTAGGTTATTTAGCTGACATGGAAGAAAGCCAATGCTAATGTTCACTGCGCTATTAACAGCAATTGGCAGTTTAGGCAATGCCTTATCTTTCAACTACCCAATGTTTATTATATTTAGATTTATCACTGGAATGGGTATTGGCGGAGATCTAATTTTGGTGCCAACTTACATTGTGGAAATGGTGCCTGCAGTAAAAAGGGGTGAATACTTTAACTTAGTTTACATTGCAGGATGGGCTGGGCTAGGTTTAGGACCTTTCCTAGCTTCAGTAATAGACTTATTTAACCCAGCAATTGGCTGGAGAGTTATCTTCTTAATTGGTGCTGCATTAGCATTTATTGTATTAGTAATAAGATCTCACGCAACAGAAACAGTTAGAATGCTAGCATTGAAAGGTAAAGTTGATGAAGCTGAGAGAGTTGTAGCACAAATGGAAGAAGTGGCAGTTCAAAAAACCGGTATGCAATTACCTCCATATAATCCTTTAAACTATAAAGTGGAGGAAAAGAACCCATTTTCAGTATTTAAGAACAGAAAGTACGCGATAAGAATAATTACTGTAATGCTATCAATATTCTTCTTCTATTTCGGTGAATATCCATATTTGACAGAGTTCTTATTATGGACTTCTCACCTTGGCTTATCACAGTCTTTAATAAATCAGCTGACGTTTCTATTTGGTTTAGCTGGAGTTGCAACATTCTTAGGAGCAATAGCACTAAGGTTTATAGTTGAGAAGGTCAGAAGAGCAATATTAACTACAATTGCATATGCAGTAGGAATGCTACTAGGAGTATTAATATCTGTGGCAGGAGTATTGAGTTTAAACATACCACTAGCATTTGGAGGAATGTTATTAACTAACTTCATTGGTGTGGGATGGAGCAATCAGCTAAACTACCTAAATGGAACAGAAAACGTTCCAACATATGCTAGGGCAACGTCTTTTGCATTTAGTGATGGATTTGCTCATTTAGGTGCAGCAATATCAACAGCAATAATATTCCCAATAATATCAGCCTTAGGATCTTTCCAAACTTGGGTTTTATTCCAAGTGCCAATGGTTATTATGGGCATAGTTCTAATCTTCGTGTTGCCAAACACGATTGGGCAAAGCTTAGAGAAAATTAATGAGGCAGAGGCAGGGATTTAAATTTTAAGGCAATCTTTTATTTTTTCTATCATTGCAATTGCATCCTCTTTTTCTATATGCACAAAATACCTCCAGCTCTCATCGTTTAAAGAAGGGAAATGAGTTATGATATGAGCAAGGTTTTTGCACTCCTCATCATCCGAAATAATATCTGGGTTGTTTTTCAAAAATTGCTTAAGGAAGTTTATTGCAGTAAGAGGTTTCCCCATTTTAGCAAGGTTTATCGCAATCTCAATTTCTTCCATTCAAACCACCAATGTACAATTCCAACTGTTGCTCCGCCTATTAATGAAACTATCCCTACTAGAGAACTTGGATAAGAAAATGGGATTATATAAGAGAAAACCCCATAGCCCATTAGTGCTACAGCAGATATTGCTAAAGGTATATCAAACCATTCGAAGCCCAGCCTATTCTTAGAGAAAATTGGGTAGACAGCTGAAACAATTATGTGGGAAGCATAAAGAGTGACAAGGGAGGCTTCAGTAGTAAGCGAGTACACAGCTGAGTACTGTCCAGTAATGCCAGCAATTAAATTGAAAGTCAAGAAAAACCCTGCAACTACAAGGATTGACTTTACCATCTCTTTCCTTAACAAAGTGTATGTTAGCCTAGATAAAGCAACGTAAGCAGCAGTAACAGAGCCAATGAGGCTGTTTAAAGTGAAAAGGAAAATGATCAAGGCCATACTGTTCCCCATGTATTTTTGTGCAATGTAAAATGCCGGATATTCAGTTACATTTAACAAGTTAGAAACTCCAGAGTTTGAGAAACCAGCAAAGGCTATTTCGTAATAAGAAGCAAACAGAACTGCTGTTGCAGCAATCCAATAAGCTAAAATGTAAGCTTTGCCAACAGTCTTCCCTTTTCCTACAGCTTCATAGCCTAAGAAGAATGATGCTCCACCACCAGCTAAAGTAAAGCCTACAGATAGTGCCCCAGAGAAGAAAGAAGACATTGGCACTGTAATTTGCAGAGGCTCTATTGAAAACCCAGTTATTGAAAGAACTTTCACGCCAAGTATTACTATTAGCAGTATTTCGATTGTTGAAGTTATAAATGCGTAAAATAAAGGTGGTTTTATCCCAGTTAGCAATAAGAGCGTAAGTGCAATCGGGATCAAAACTTCAATTATTCCAAGCTCTATTGCTGGCAATGAAAACTCTGAAGTTAAAACAATTCCAGTTAAATAAGTTGTTGCAGAAGGCAAATATATTGCATAACTTATCCAATATAGCCAGCCTGCAATTTTCCCTAACAGCTCTCCTCCCCCGCTTCTTGCGAAATCATAAGTACCCCCAGTTGAAGCTACAACTTTAGAATATCTATAGCCAATTAAGACCCATAAAAAGTAGATCAAAGCCCCAAGAATTCCTGCAATAAAAGTTGAGGAGTATGAAGCTGAAAGGGCATATGTTAAATATGCTGAAGCTGAACCCAATGGGGCTATTGAACTTAACGATTGTGCATAAACTAAGTAAGAAGGTATTGTGTTTTCCTTTGGCTCAAGCTTCTTGGATAAGTTATCCATACGCTTAATTTAAATATGCGTAATTTAAGTTTATCCCATGGATAAGGAAAAAATAAAAGAAAAGCTTGAGGAATTGAGAGACGAGATAGATTCTATCTCGTCAGACCTTGACGATTTATTAGATAATTTTGATTCTCTAAATGATGATGAATTAAAAGAGAAAATAAGCGATTTAATAGATTCAATCCTAGATTTGAGGGATGACGCTAGAGATTTGCAAAAGTTAATTTGAAAGCGTTATACCTCCTTTTTTTAGCTTAAAATTTAAATTTTATCATTCATAATACTTCATGTGCTTGCAATCACTCCAGAACTTGCAATAAAAATAGTTTTTGACGTAATAGCTGTAGTTACTGGATTTTATGGTGTTGTTCATGTAGTGTTTTACAAGTTAAATTTGCCAGGGTTTGAGAGATGGGCTTTTAACCTTGGAGCTACTTTGCTAGCAATTTCAGCAGTATTATTTGCAATAGGCTTAATATTTTGATGAGGACACAAATTTTAACTCGTTTTCTAATCATCAATTGTGATCAGAATAGGAAAGATATCTAAAGACGAAGAGGAATATTATTTTGCATTTGATAATGGAAAGTGGAGGGAAGTAAAAGTAAAGAATAAAGTTTGGAAAAGCGTTAAGGGGGCAAAATATTTTGAAGCTGAATTAAATGAGGATGATGGAACTGTGATAAAGAGGGTATATAAGAATGAGGGGAGGGTAGTCTCTGTCGATTATTTTGTAGTTGATAAAGGTGAATTAAAGGAGCTAAACTTTGAATGCAGAGAAGTTGGTGAGATTATTTCTAAGAAATTGCTCTTGTGCGAAAACGAGAAAATTAAAGTATATCAGTACGAGGGGAAATACTTTGACGATAAAGTTCAATTACAGAACTACATAATGCTTGAGCTGAAAAGAGAAATTGGAAATGAGCTTGTGAGCTTGAACGCAAAGCTTAAGGCTGAAACTGACAAGGCCTATCTAGTCGTTATAAAGGGGAAAGAAATTTGGGTTCCTAAAAGCATAAGCACTTACCAAGAGGATGGTACAATTCAAGTCCCTTTATGGTTTGCTAAAAACAACTCGCTCATTTCTGATAAGGAGTACAACAGCATTGTCAGTGAAAGGTTGAAGAAATATGAAGATGAAATAGCAAAGATTCCTTTCCTTTAGAGGAAATGATGCTTTTCATCTTCAACAATTTCAGCAATTTTCCCTTCTATTTTGAAGTTTTTGTAATAAAAGTCAAGGGCTTGCGTTTCTACTTTGTTAACTACAGCCCTTATTACTTTGTAACCCATCAGCCCTACAACTATGCCAAAGGCGAGGAGCAAATAATATGTGGGCTTTTCCAGCAAACTTCTTCTAAACTGCTTAAAATATTCCCAATGGCTTTTCTCATTTTGATAAGCTAACAAAAACCTCTCCTCTTTTCTGACTAGATATATCCCTTTAGCCAATCCAGTAGCCCCAGCTTCACCTAATAAAGCAAGTAAGTATTTATCCATGTGTTCAATTTAGAAAGAAAATTTAAAAAGAGTTGTAATAACTTTTCTAACGCTATTTCCCTGGAAGAGTTTTGTAAGCTAATAAAAACCCTATAAGACTAATTACAAAGATTAATATTTCACCTAAAGACAGAGGAATAACGTTATGTTGAATGAGTGGAGCTAAAGCGTCAATGTAGCCCAAAAGCGCAATTAATAAGAGACTTTTCGACCTTCTAAACAAATAATAATAGCCAAGAGAGCCCCAGGCTGTATGAGCTAAGAAAGAGCTAACTCTCTCTAAAGCACCAAAGCCTATTAATGGCAAAAGTTGTGGAGTAGGGTAAACTAAATAGGGTTGAGCTTGTATAATTTTCTGGACTAATGTAGCGTTGTAGCTTTGAAGATAGAGTAGAGATACTGTTTCTAGCAGCCCGCTAATGCCTACAAGTACAGCGTTTTCCCAAAAAGCCAGCATCGCTCCATATGATAGTGCCATCTTTTTATTATATTCTTTAAGGCGACTTTGAGAAAGTAAAGGGAATAGAAATGCAAAACCTGGCTCAAATATTGCGGTCAAAGAGCCAAAAAATATTGCTTGTATATAAATAGGTGAAGAAAGAATGAAATTTAAAGAAAAGGATTGTATAATTGCTTTTGCACCTATTGCTAAAAAATAAGCCACTGCTGATATTATAATTATCAAGGTATTAGGCCTAAAGATTATTATTGGTACTACTCCAATTATGATAGATAAAAGAGGGATTAAAACTATTAAAGGATTTATAGTCATGAACTCTCTTTTGATTAACGAATAAAAAGTTATTCGTAAGATTACTGCCCTTTTAACAACTTTTTGATTTCCCTTTCTAACCAATTCTCGTCACTCTTAACGAAAGTTACAGCTATTCCCTTTCTCCCCATTCTCCCAGTTCTTCCTATTCTGTGTATGTAAGTCCTTATATCTGAAGGAGCATCAAAGTTTATCACTTTCTCAACTAATGGTATGTCAAGCCCTCTAGATGCAACATCAGTAGTTATTAGCATACTATAGTCCCCTCTACGGAAAGCATCTATATTTCTGTTCCTAATGCGCTGAGGCAGATCACCTCTTAGTTCAACAGCATCTTTAAATATTTTAGCCAATTTCGCAACCCTACTCCTAGTCCTAACAAAAACTATAACTCCCTCGTCTTTCTCTTTCTCTAAAGCCTTTATTTTGCTTTTCCAATCGTCATCCACATGAATGAATTTGTGTTCAACATTTGCCAAGCCTATACAAGCCTCAATCTCTTCGTAGTCACCTATAAACTCTTTAGCAACTTCTCTTATCTCATCTGGAATTGTAGCTGAAAATAACCCAGTTATTTTTCTATTCGTTGCATGGCTTAATATTATCTTTACATCGTCAATGAAGCCCATTTCCAGCATTAAGTCTGCCTCATCAAGGATTACAATTTCAAAAGTTGACAAATCAACCACCCCTTTGCTCCACAAGTCAATAAGCCTTCCTGGGGTTGCAACAATTATGTTTGCCTCTTTTGCCCTCTTGATTTGGTATTTATAAGGCATTCCTCCGTAAATTTCTGCAACAGAAACATTCATATATTTACCAATGTCTCTTATGTGAGATGCTACCTGCCTTGTCAGCTCCCTTGTTGGTGTAATTATTAAGCTCCTTTTACCAAGCTCAAGGATTGGGATTACATAAGCAGCAGTCTTTCCACTCCCAGTCTTTGCCTTAACTAATACATTTTTCCCTTGAAGGAGCAAAGGAATTGTCTTTTTCTGCACTTCTGTAAGATCTTTGAAGCCCATTTCTTTAATTGCTCTTTCTATTTTCTCATTCATAAAAAGCTGTATAGGAGTCAAAAAATAAAAATCTATGCTTTAGTATGCCCTCACTTTTTCGATCTTCACTACAGTGTACTTATATCTAGGAGTTTTAGAATCTTCATCAAGGTCGTCACAAACAACGTAATTGATGTAAGGGTCGTGAGAATATGCAAATACAGTTCCTTCTTTGACATCATTAGTTATTGCTACTGGCAAAATTGTACTTCCGCACTTTGAAGTTATTTTTACTAAATCACCTCTCTCTAAGCCAAGCCTTTCAGCGTCTTTAGGATTAATGAACAGCAAGGGTTTGAAGGAGCTCAAGCCTGGGGTTCTGTTTATTAGCTCATCTGTGTTATACCTAGTTACAGTCCTCCCAGTGATTAAAACAAGTCCCTTTTCTAGTTCTTTCTCTTTTACTAATGCAAGCCTTGCTTTCCCACTAGGTGTATAGAACTTGTCCCTATAAAGTACTGTGTCATTTACTGGGTATCTAGATGGCTTTGAGTAGTCCATTACATCTTCAAGGTTTAAGTTTGAGTAAAGCTTTACAACTTCTTTCATTTCCAGAAATACAGCCTTTGGATCTGAGGAGAATCCCTTAAAGCCCAGCTTGTTGGCTAACATTGAAATTATCTCTAGCTCTGGTTTAGCTTCACCAGGAGGGTCAACAGCCTTAAATCTCCACTTAACTAACCTATCTAAGCTTGTCACTGAGCCCTCTTTTTCCGCCCACATCGCTGATGGCAAAACATAATGGGCATATTTTGCAGTTTCTGTCATGAACGGGTCAATAACTACAAGGAGCTCTAAAGACTCTAGTATTTTTCTAACTTTACTTAAGTTGGGAAAACTTTTTGCAACATTGAAGTTCATTAGCACTACAGCCTTCAGCCCTCCCTCTAAGAAAGCCTCAGTCACTGTCTTCCCTTTCCATGTAGGTGGTTTAAACCCCCATACTTTCATTAATTCTAAAGCGTTTTCCTCATTCATTGGCCCATTTGGAAACACATCTGGCTTAATTATATCTCCAGAACCTTGAACGTTTGCTTGACCTCTATAAACTATTAAACCTGCACCATCAATTCCCACATTCCCAGTTATCAAGGCAAGATTGATGTAAGCCTTTACAGCACTAACTCCTTCAGACTCAGTTAAACCTAAGCCCCATGAGAAGATCACCGGCTTTTGTGAGATTAGCTTTGCAAACTCCAGTATTTTCTCTTTTTCAACGCCAGTTATCTTTTCAGCCTCTTCTATTGTATAAGAGGAGACAAACTTCTTGAACTCTTCAAAGTTTTCAACCCTCTCCTCTAAGAACTTTTTGTCTATTAAATCGTGCTGAATTAAGTAATTTGCTACAGCGTTGTATAAAAACACGTCTGTGCCTGGGTTAATTTGTAAATGCAAATCTGCTATCTTTGCAGTCCCAGTAACTCTAGGGTCAATTACAACTATTTTACCACCATTCTTCTTTAGCTCTAGCAGATATTGAGAGAGGACTGGATGGCTGTCAGTAATTGACTCTCCAGAGATCACAAGGACTTTTGCCTTTGGAATTTCTGTTACTGAAGTTGCTGAAGCCCCAACTCCAACTGTTTGCTTTAAAGCGATTGCTGAGGGATCGTGGCAAAGCCTTGCACAAGAGTCAACATTGTTTGTCCCAAAAGCCCTCGCCAACTTCATAAATGAGTAAACCTCCTCAAGCGTGTTTTGACATCCGCCATAAAATCCTATAGCCTGCTCGCCATATTTTCTCTTTATTTCTAGGAGCTTCTCCGAAATTTCCTTAATTGCTTGATCCCAACTTATTCTTATAAAGACTCCTTTCTCCTTCTTCAAGGGATAAAGGATTCTGTCCCAGCTGTAAATTGGTTCATGAGCAGTACTTCCCTTTCCACATATATGGCCTTTGCTGACGACGTGAGAAGGGTCTGGGGTTGTTCTAACAATTATGTTGTTAATAACTTCTAGCTTTAGTCCGCAACCAACACCGCAATAAGGGCATATGCTTTTAACTTCGCTCATAAAAAACAATTCTCTTTCCTAAATTTTATACCTAATATTACTAATTATACACATTTAGTTGAAAAGCAGGTGTAAGATTCTGTTCCTGTGTTCAAGTATTTTACTACTTATATTCACAAAGTCATCAATTTCATCTCCCTTTAAGTTAAGTAAGTGCGAAACTTCATTTGCAGTTTCCTTTAGATAGACCCTAACGTCTTTGCAGTCTAAAGATCTCACAATCTCAACCCCTTCTTTAAAGCTCTTAGAGTCACTCCATAGCTTAAACCTAGTTACTGGTTTATTCACAATTTCAATGACGTAATAAAGGGGTTTCCAGGCTGATAAAGTATGACCGTGATCAATAATGTATCCATTTCCTTCCTCATCAACCATTATATGCTCTTCCTTTAAATCAATGTTGAGTAGCCATTCTTCAAATGGCAAAGCCTTCTTCAGCTTTTCTAAGTTCTTTATCTCGTCTTTTTCCCTTTTTCTCAGCATTTTCATTGCTAGCCCTTCATCTGTCAATTTTAACTCAAGAGTTGGCATGCCAAGGATTTTTCCAATTCTCGAGGAAAATAACTCTGCAATAACTTCATATTTTGCATTAACATCTCTATCCTGCTTGTATTTCTTAATAAATAATTGCACTAGTAACTAGCCTTACGTATTCTTAAAAAGCTTCCTAAAGGAAAAATATTTAAGCAAATATTCTCTCCCTCTATCATGTATTTCCTTCTTTTGTTCTTTTTGCTTTACATTATTTCCATTGCATTAGGAAGGTTTATTAAAGTACCCTCAATTGCCTCTGACGCCATCGTAATTCTCTTAATATTCACAATATCCTTTTGGGGAGGGAGTGAAGTAACTGGGAGCGAAATTCTTTACGTCATCTTTACTTCTCTTCTTACCTCCTTTTTAGTTGTTTTAGTTACGTACTTGTTAGGGCTTTTCTTCACAGTAAAGGGGAAAAGCGAATGGAGAAAAGTAGATTGGAAATCACAGCTGAAATACATTTCGCCTCTAGTTCTAGGCTTAGTTTTAGGAATTATAATTAAACTAGACACTCAGTTTTTCTCTACGTTAATAGACTATGAGCTATATGCCTTGGTCATAGTCATTGGTTTGCAAATTGGGAGGGACTTGAAGTTAGAAGTTTTAAAGAGAGTTTCTGGCTTAGCTATATTTTCAATTTTAGTTGACGTAATAGGAGCTATAATAACTGCGTTTATTTTAACTCCCTTTTACCCTTTCAAGGAGATACTGATTGTAACTTTAGGCTCTGGCTGGTATTCTTATACCGGGCCTTTTGTCGCTAAGTATTACGGCCCTATTGCTGGAGTTTTTGCCTTTTTAGTAAACTTCTTAAGGGAGCAGTTAACTTTTCTTTTAATACCCCTATTCTTTAGAGTTAAGGCTTCACCAATAGGGGCAATAGCTGTTGGTGGGGCGACAAGCATGGATGTAACTTTACCCCTTTATGTTGACCTCCTTGGAAATGAGTATGCGGTTGGAGCGTTAATAAACGGGTTAATTTTAACTCTCTTAGTCCCAATAATATTACCTATAGTGGTACTTTTATGAGAAGGGGGTTTGTTGTTTTTCTCTCCTCAGCCTCATTCTTCCTTAGTTATTTCTCTAGAATAGCTTGGGGGATTGTTTCTGTTTACTCCTCTTTAAAGCCAACAGTGATTGAAGATGGGATTATTTTCTCTCTCTTTTTCGTAGGCTATATTTTAGTTCAACTGCCAGCAGGTATTCTCTCTGATATAATAGCTCCTAGGAACATTGCAATTGCAAGCCTTTTGGGGATTTCTCTCTCGTCCTTCCTTTCTGGCTTCAGCAACTCAATATTTGAAGAGTACATTGCAAGCTTTTTAATGGGATTGTCTGCAGGTTGGATTTACCCAGTTACAATAAAGCTCCTCTCCTTATACTTTCAGAAAACAGAGTTACCAATTGCTATTGGCTATTACAGCTTAGCATGGCCCTTATCTATAGTCCTTGCTGGTGCAATTTTGCCTTGGCTCAGCATAAACCTTGGCTGGAGGGACTCATATTACCTTATTTCAATTCTCTCCTTGATAATTGCGTCTTTGTTTTTTCTCGTAGATAAAAGGAAAGGGGAAAGGACAAAGAGTGAGCTTCTGATAAAAGAGTTAATAAGAGATAAAAACGTATTAACTGTGAGCATTGCAGGCTTTCTTTTCTTCCTTTCTTATTGGATAATCACCCTTTATGCCTACAAGTACTTTATTTACATTGGCCTTAACGACTATATAGCTGGTTTTGCCTACTCTCTCCTTGCGCTAGCTGGAATCCCTTCAACAATAATTGCTGGCTATATTATAAGGAAAATTGGAGTTAGAGCAACTCTTTCTCTGTTTGAGTTTTTGTATGGCTTCTTAACTTCAACTTTCTCCTTTTTGACTTTCTCATTGGCAATAATGATTGTATCAACCCTTATGGGATTTATAAGGTTTGTAATAACTCCAGCAAACTCAACTGCAGTATCCCTTATTGGGGGTAAAAAGGCTGGAAGCGTTACTGGTTTTGCTAATTTATTTTGGCAAAGCAGTGGCGTTGTTGCACCTATTATTGCTTCTTTTATAATTCTTCAGAGTTTCTTTTACCTTTGGATATTTAGCGGGATAACAATTATTATTTCTTCACTTCTGTATTTCAAACTTCTCAAGGTCTCTTAAGCTCTTAACACCCTCTCTATAGAAACCAAAGCGATTTAACAATACTGCAGGAATCCCTGCGTTTTTAGCCCCCTTAACGTCCATTTCATAAATGTCTCCAACGTGAAATAATGGCTTTCCAAGTTTCTGCGTAACTAGAGAGAAAATTTTAGGATTTGGCTTAACAAGACCAACTTCAAAAGAGAAAACTGTTAGATCAAAGTACTTCTTTAAGCCTAGTTTCTCAAAGACCTCTTTACCTCTTGGAGTTGAGTTTGAGACTAAAACAAGGGAATACCCTTCCCTCCTAGCATATTCAAGGAATTCCAATGCGTCCTCGTATACATCTACTTCTTCTCCCCTTCCAACTTTGCTGATTTCCTTAACTAACTCCTCATTTCTAGGGTTTAAGCCTAATTCATAAAGGAAATCCCTAACGTCAAAAGGGTTTACACCATGTTTATCTGGAAAATGATGCTTTGCCAACGTTTTTACATATTTTTTGTATACATGCTCAAGGGAGAAAGAGTAGCCGTGATCTTTTAAAATTTCATGAATCAATTCATATCTCCTAGGTTTAAAAGCTAACAAAGTGTCTCCCATGTCTAACGATATTATTTTTCTCATTTTCGCTACATTTTTCTTTGACTAGATTTTAAATCTTTATTCAAAAGTTTGATTCGCATTTTGATAAAGCTTAAAGGGTTTAGAAGATAATATATGGTAGGTTGCTAGAAATACTGGAAATAATAATAACCTTTGCCTTTCTAGCAATTTCAGCAGAGCTGATTTCAAGAGGGACAGAAAAGCTTGAGAAGTTCATGGGGCAAGGAATGGCAGGAGGGATTATAATGGGGCTTTTGACAGCTTTGCCAGAGACAATATTTGTTATAGTCGCTGTCTTAAGGAATGAGCCTTATGTTGCTTTGGGCTCAGCAATTGGAGGTAACGTTTTGCTTTTCACTTTTGGCGTTGGATTTCTAGGCCTTTACTTTTACTTAAAATGGAGGAGAAGCCTTGTAATACAAGAGGACTATGCAGTTGAACACAAGTTTTTGATAATAACCACTGTGGCTTTGGCTCTAGTCATTTTATATGGCAGGCTGAACTTGTTCACTGCAATCCCCCTTTTGGCAATTTATTTGTATTACGCCAGTTACAGAGTGAGGAAATTTGCTAAAGAGGATAGAGATGTTGATGAAAAAGAGGTATTAAAGGCTAGTATTTATCTAGTTTTTGGCACAATCCTCCTTGTGATTTTCTCTGAGCCCTTTGTCGATCAAATAGTTTTGCTTTCACAGCAAATTAGAATTCCTGCAATTTGGCTAGCACTTATTATTACCCCTTTAGCTGGGGAGATTGAAGAGACATTATCGGCAATAAGGCTTGCTCATGCATCTACAGATGGAGGATCTTTAGCGATTTTCAATTTTGTGGGAAGTAAAATAGAGAATGCAACGGTTTTGCTAGCTATTATAGGCTTATTTTCAGACATTTCTGTTATGCCTGGTATTACAGAGTTAATTGCCACAGTTATTGCAAACGTTATTGCGATCTTCATTTTAATGGACAAAAAGCTTGGGGTTAAAGAAAGCTTAAGTTTGCTCTTCCTTTACTTTTTGATAGCGTTTTTATCCTTGTACTTGTGACTTAAATATTAAAAAACAAGTTTAATTATATGAGCGCAAGAGATCATTTAGCAAACAAAAGGACGTTTTTAGCTTGGGTTAGAACTTCAATAGCGTTAATGGGTTTTGGATTTGTAATAGCTAAATTCCAAATTTTCCTTCATCTTCTGGTTCATGAGAAATTGACGCCTTCCTCGCTTCTGGGAGGAGTAATAATGATTTTAATGGGAATTGCTACACTGCTCTATGGTTTTTATGAGTTTTTAGAACAAGAAAGGGAACTAGAAAAGGGGAAATTTGAGGCAAAGGTTATGCCAATGGTTATTTACACTGCTATTCTAATTGTGCTTGCAATAATGCTGGTGGTAAGTCTTTATATTGCAGTATAAGACTAAATAGCTAGAGACATTAATTTCCTCATTGTTTTTTAATTAAAATTTCAAGAATTTTATCA
>ERZ1684502.122-NODE-122-length-17560-cov-455.977606_pt1 | contig 17560 bp, 14 predicted proteins | sample MGYA00580192_ERZ1684502 | MGnify/ENA primary metagenome ERZ1684502 (study PRJEB41476, sample SAMN13258264) | hydrothermal vent metagenome | biome: caldera [ENVO_00000096]; feature: acid hot spring [ENVO_00002120]; material: acidic water [ENVO_01000358] | place...
TCAACATAATTTATTATAATCCATGCTTAAAAAGGTTTCTGTTTCCGTACCCCTTGACTGCCCACGGGTGGAAAAGTCCACTCAGATGACGAGAACCGTTCGTCCTTAAGAGCTGGGAGAAGTCAGATTGGAATCATTTAACTTCTCTCCACTATTAAAAGTTAGATTCTTCCTTTAACTCGAACTCCCAGTCTATAACCCTGTCTATCACTTCTTTAGTAACTGTCGGTACACGGTATGCAAGTTCTTTTGTAGGAAATTCGCTTACAGTCCTGTTTTCAAAATAAAAGGTCTTTATCTTATTTTCATTTATTGTTTTTACGGCTTCCTCAATTACCTTCTCAATAGTTGGACTGAGCGATTCCTTATTGAATATCTTTTTAATCAAATCAACAACTTTCTCTTTGCTGGGTTTATATCTGTCTAGATCGCCTAGAAATGATGCCATTAAGTCGGAATGAGTAGAAACCACAAACTTGTATCCGTGCTGGACTAAGCTTAGCATTGCTAGTAGTAACAGAATCTGATAAGCTAAATGAAGCTGGGACTCAGGTTCTTCGATTAAAACTAATGCAGGGGTTTGTACATCTGCAAGAGGCAACAAAATATTAAATACCTCGTTTATCATTGAGGAAACATATTTTGGTTCTATTACACTACCATTTATCTTGAATTTAAGTCCGCTTCTTTCCTCACTAACTATTTCAGCACCAGTGATTGCCTGGATTATTCTAAGTATTTCTTTATTTCTTATCATATCATATAATCCGTTCTCTAATGGACTCTTTACTCTATCTAAAGAAAGCATATAGCTTAACGTTGAAACTCCTAAATGTTCAAATAACATATATAGCTGATCATGAAACTCAGGTGGCAAAGATTGATAATTGTCAATTAATTGAGAAATAATGAGCCTCTCATTTGGAATAAATAAAACATTTTTTACTCCAACCCTTTCCTTAAATTTGTCCATGACTAGAAACATTTTGTCATAAAACACGTTCTTAATAATAAATGTTTCAATTCTAGGTGTTCCCATGTTTCTTATTTCATCTTCTTTTAACAATTTCTGTCCTACCCGTTCTCCGCTAAGATTGATCTTTGTTGTAATTATTAATTGATTATCCGTATAAGAATAATACCCGTTGACTGTATAATGCATACTTAAATTTGCACAATTAACGTCAAAATACGAAAAACTTATATCTAAAGAGTCTATTATATCTTCGGCCATTGCACCATCAATATAAAGTTTTGAAGAATTGGAGTAATTTATTGCCCCCTTCAATATGTCTAATTGAACCGTCTTCATAGCCTTTTTTAATTCTGGTATAATGTTAAACTTCTCTTGAATTATTATTTTGTTGTCCTCAACTGACGCAGTAATGTTAAACTTGTTCCCCTCATTAATAACTTTCAATAAGTTTTTCAATGTTGTTTCATGCAACACATTGTATCTGTCTTTTAGACTTAATATATAAGAAATCAAGATATCCGTACCAGTATTGACTAAGCTTAACATTTTATCTCTTAATTGGGGCAGTTCATAGATTTCATCGGCAAAAATTAATGAACTGTGGATAGCCTTTAATGCAAAACTTTTCCCAGTTGATGGTAAGCCCAGAAAAAGATTGAAATCTCCTAACTCAAGTTCAGCGTCTTTTATTATGGCTATATTAACAAACTTAATTTTCATTTTGCATCAGACTAAAAATGAGGAAAAGGTAATATAAATTTTGCTTTTTTACTGACTTCTCCCCGCTCTAAAGTGTGAGGGTTCGGGTCAGGAACTTACTTCCGCATATTTCTCGTTGCTTCTAAATAAGAGATGTTAGCTTCAGCATAGTTCCCCTCATTCCCTCATCTTTCTTCCCCCGCTCCGTCGGGCTTCATCCTTCATTGCAGGGGCATTCGGGAGAGACCCAAGGCTTTCTGTTGTAAGGGCGGGAAGAAAACCGTGCCACACTATGGTGTCGCCTGAAACAGCCAGACTAGCCCCGCCCCACATTCATATTATTCTTTAAGTTTAAAAATTTTTCTGATCTCCTCATAACGTTTCAGTTTTCAATGTTGTTTTTTTAAGTTCTTATGCTAATAGAATTTTTTATTTCATAAAATCTAAAAAATCAACTGACCTCCTCCCCGCACTAAAGTGCGAGAGTTCCTTCAGTGTGGTTCACATTTTGAGAAAATCCATAACCCCAAGTCCGTCAAGGATAGGGGTAACTGGCTGGGCACACAGCCTGGGGCTGAATTCAAATGTAGCCCTAAACCTCTCCGCTCTAATGAGAGTGGAAACCCTCGCTCTTTAGAGCGGGGAGGAGGTCAGTGGTTCAGAACTGCATTCTATTCCCATCTGGGTTCAGTCCCAGGCTAGGTGTTCAGCCTTGCTTTTTAGAGCGAGGAGGAGGTCAGTTTAACGTTAGTTTATTATTTTTTGGTTAGAATATTTTCAACAAAAAATCAATTGATTAATTTTTAGTGTAATAAGATAACAGATTATAAACTGTTCAGAAAAGAGGTTAAAGTTCAGCTAAAAAGGATTTAATGACTGATAATGATAGATTAAACATTATTTTTGGTTTAAAAAATAGTTTAAAATATGATTGTTTTTCTTTTTTATATTCATTATCTTATTCCTTCCTCATATACACCATAGCGGAAAGCTTAATCTTTAGAACAGAAAGATATGAGTGTTTAGATACATGCTAAATAAAAATCATTATTATGATATTTGGAAAAGTTTTGATGATCTTATAATTTATTTCAGTAAGTTTAGAAAATACATAACAGAAGAAAAACATATAACAGACAAACATTCGATAGAGGGAAAATATAATTATTTCTTTAACCCTTGTTTAACTTTTTTAATAAAATATTTAGTTAATTCATTTTGATTAACCTTTAATATTCTTTTTTTAATAACTGCTTTAATTTTTATACCACCAATATCATAGTGTCTTATTTGTAAACCTTTCATATTTTTATTTTCTTCCTTATCCAAACGATAATAGTTTCCATGATTGAACGTCTTAATCCTATAAATTGCTCCAGTTTTTTCCATCATTTCAAGATCCAACACATCACGGGCTCTTTCAATTATACGAGAGGGATTATAAGAGGTTTTTAACATAAACGTTGGCATGATTGTTATATATTGATTACTTATACGATATTGATTATCTATACGATAAGTTATTGCTTGTCCTTCTGTAAAACCAATTGTTTCCTCTTCAACTTCTTTCGCTCCCACTTCTCTAATTATAGTATTTAATAATTTTAAGGATAATATAGGACTTTTTCCCGAATATGGTTTTATAACGAAATCTCCAGGCTTTCGATATAATTGTGCAAAATCTTTGTATGGCCTTAATATTTCTGTTAAAAATACTTCTTCATCATACACTTTCGGATTAACTTTTCTACCTCTCGGAAGAAGTTCTTTTAAATAAAGCTTTTCAATTTCTACTCTAGGTATGACAACAATTTTATTGTTTTTATAACTTCTAACAAAAACCTTCATCATTTTATCAGTACCAACTTCTAATTTTCTTATTGTCCATGTTCCTTTTATTTCATCATCGTTATCTGTGCCCCAAACAACTTCTAAGGGAGTAGGAGAAACGTCATGCAGATTTTCTCCATAGGCTCTCGTTATTGCATTGTATATATAATCATCAACTCTATGTAGTCTTTTACTTACAAAATCTACTACATTTTTCTTGTGAATACCAACAATTGCATTATGGAAGGCAATAATTATATTATCATCATAAGAATTTTTTTGAGGATCGCCATATAAAATTGATTCATGATCGATTTGATTAAATGCAGCACCCTGTAGCTCTATGGGTGTTTTTTCTTTAAAAAATCCTGTTAGCATACTCGCATAATGTGGATGATTATATATTTTTATGTCTTCTACATGGACTTCTCCATGGATAGGTACTTTCTTAAGATAATTATATGTTTTCAATATGCTTTTATAGATTTTTATCGGTGTCGCAGCGTCATTCAAATATTTACGAAAAGCTTTAATAATTTTATTTAACCCATCATTATTTTCGGACATTGTTATCTATTTATCTTTTTTGTGTAAATATATAAAAATGTTCTCTGAAAAAAGGTATTTTATAGAGATATTCTACCCTTATATATAAAAATAGAAAACCTTACTCTTTAGAGCGAGGAGGAGGTCGGCATTATCTTTTTCTTGTTCCGAATTCTCTTCTCATCATCTTTTTCGTAACTTTATCTATTTCTCTTTGTTTAATCCATATAACATTCTGTTTTGTATTAACATTGATTGGGTTCACTACGTTATTAGAAGTAACAGTATAAACTTTTTTATTTGTCCATTTTATCTCATCTGTCAATGGTTTGTTTCTGACCTCCTTCCCGCTTTGAAAAGCGAGGCTTCCTTAATTATTGTGAAAACAATTTTTCCATCACCAGAATAAGAACCAAGAATATTATCAGGTTAAGATTAAATTTCTTACAAACTGCTTCTTCTACTGCTTTTTTCACCTTGAAAAGCCTGACTTTCAATTTTTTAAATGTAATAACATAAAAAGAATAAAAGCTTGCTGATCATCTTTTTTAGTAATGAACAAAAATAAAGCCAGAGGATCAGCACTTGAGAGATATATTGTTTCGAAATTGAGAGATAAAGGATTTGCAGTTGTTAGAGCACCGGCAAGCGGTTCTAAAAGAAAAGACCATATCCCAGATATTATTGCTCTTAAATCTGGCATTATACTTTTGATCGAAGTAAAAAGCAGGAAAAGCGGAAACAGAATATATATTGGAAAAGAACAAGTTGAGGGGATAAGAGAGTTTGCTAGAAAGAGTGGTGGTGAGTTGTTTGTTGCTACAAAAATTAAAAATATTTTACGTTTTGTGAAATTTAATGAGTTGAAGAAAACAGAAAAAGGAAATTATGTTGTTGACCTTGAGACTATCAAAAAAGGAATGGAGATTAGTGATTTGGTCACGTATGTTGAAGGGAAGATAAGCAAGACACTTGATTCCTTTCTATAGACTCTTCTCTAGTTGTGCCGTTTGTCCCTAGAGCGTGATTTTATTTACTTTATGATGTTTTAAGATACTCGCTACTCTCTCTAACTTCATCTACTCTAGGGACTTCCGCCCATCCACAATTACTGTGGGATCATGTGTGACTTTCATCCCTAACGGCACGAGGGATACATGTACGAGGAGAGACTCATAGCTTGTACAACTTAGAGTAATACTCATATCGTTTCACAAGCTCGTCTTATTCATCTTTTCTCAAGATAATTTGTTATAATTCGTCGATAAAAGGTTTCTGTTTCCGTACCCCTATTTTAGCGATACTTCTATTAAATGCTTGGAGATATCAAATAATGAAAAGCTCTATATTTTAAACTTGCTAAGGATGTTACCAACAACGTCTTCCGCATAAGTTTCGAAAGAATTGCTTGTTAGAAACATGTTGGCAAACTTTATCGCTAAATCCTTATCTACTACCAGTTCCTTATCTCCATCCAAATATCCATTTTCATTCAAATAATCGTTAATTTCTTTTGAGGGGTCGGTAACAAAATTATCCCCAGTAAATGACATAGAAATGTTCTCTTTTTCATCTTTATACTTAAGCTCAATAAAGAGATCTGAAAGTGCATGTATTTTTGCTTTTCTCTTTCCATCATTATATACAAAGATGACATCATCTACAAGGTCTGGAATTGAGATTAACCCTTTTATATTTCCATATTTTAATTTGATTACTAGATTATGTCTCTTTTTATCTTCACCAATGTAGACTTCTGCTGTTTGGTCTATTGGTTTAAATAAGCTTTTTATCATATGCACTTTACCAAGTACAGCCCCACTTATGTTATCAAGAACTTCATTAAGATAAAACCTGTCGCTCAATTTCTCTATATCTATTTTGTCTAGTACTGTGAGTCCTTCTACATAAAATTCATAGTTTTCGTGAAAACATTCTATACACCATATATTGCTAAAAAACTCTCCTTTCATTTTGTCATGTGTCACTATTATATAACCGTCATCGTCGTGATTAAGCAGTTTTAACAACACTTTTTTATTTTTGTCTTTTAAAGTTACTATTGTTTTAACATCGCCATGAAATGATGAAATTGGATATTTAAATTCGATTTTCATTTTAGCCAATACTTTCTATGAGAAAATATATTAAAAATTTTGCGTTAATTAGTAACATTCCATTTTAGGGGTGCTGAAACTGTTTCGATTTTTAGGATAGTTTGATATGGAATAAGACGATTTAGGGCTATTATAAAAAGCTTAAATACTTCTTTTTCTTCAGATTATTAGTTGATGAGTTCCAGTTCCCAAGACCAGTAGGGCTGTGAATCTCCCGGTGACGGGAGAAGAACTACTGCTGTGAGGGGACTGGAGTGCAACCGTTGAGACCCAGGATGTGGTGGTTTCCTCATCGTGTAATATTGGAAACCACCGTTGTCTGGAGAGCGGTGGAGATCAGGGAACGATAACTACAAACTGTCTTTTTAGTTAACTGGTGATCTTTTATATATTCTTGAAGAAAGGTGTCATGAAAGGACTTCAATATTCTAATTTGTATCGACGGTCTAAGTTTTAAATCATAATAATTTTAAATAGAAAAAGAAGTATATATTATTTGTTTCTAAACTTAAAATCTTGTTCTTAATAAAGTCACGCAAAAGGAAAAATTAAAAATAAGGAAAGCGAGTTTTTTATGATGATTTGGAAAAGATCGAAAGAGAAAAAACTAAAGAAATTGATAGCAGACCATGAAAAAACACTAAAGACATTAGAAGAGGTTCAAAGGGAGAAAGAAAGTTTAATTAATGAAGCGAAAAACGAGAAAAATGCGTTTAAACGATTATTAAAACACTCCACTATTAGACACCTAGAAGATATAGAGCTAGAATTAGAGCTAAAAATAAGTAGAATTAGAAAAGAGATACAAAAATTAAGAGAAAAAAACTAGTTTTGCTAACCGTTTTGTAAATGTATTATATATAAAAAGTTTTAAAACTGTCCAGTTGATCCCTTGTGCCGTTAGAGATAAAAGGAACTAATGAGTGCGAGAAGAGGTAGAAATCCCTAAGAACAGATGAAGGCAGAGAGGCTAAACAGAATCATAAAGGAACTGAAAACACGTTCTAGGGGAAAACGGACTGTTTTTGTCCTCGGTTTGACGCATAGTTTATTGGTTAAAGTACTTTAACCAAAAACAAAAAATCATTTATTTTTCTTGCTAGGAGACTGAAAACTTTTCAGCTCACTATTCCCCCCTTTTCTGAAAAGCTTTCACTTTTTCTTTTCGTCCTGTTAGACACTTTTTCGAACTCTGTTTATTTTTTGCTTGAAGATAGTACAGTATCTAATATAGAAATATAATATTAATGAAAATGATCAAAACAAGAAAAGGGTTCGGAAACAGAAATGGTACAAGATGCAATAAATGCAAAGTATGATTATGTCGATGTCAGAGTAGAAGTCCTATGAACAATGAACTGACTTCTCTCCGACTTAAAGAACGAGGAGAAGTCAGAGTTTAAGCCATAGCCACTACTGTTGCTGTTTCTGTTCTTTATAGTTTAGACCATACATTCCCTCGAATCCATCTTTTGTTTTAAACGCGATCACTAGTTCCCCTTCATAATCAATAAGCTCAAGCCGTTCAATTTCGCTAAAGCCTTGTTTCGCTAGAAAGGATGCTATTTCTGATTTTAATGCTGAATACGATTTATACAACTTACTATTTGATTGCACCATGATTAAATAATATAGCTATGTGTTTAAAAAGTTTACATATGATGAAAGTCCTTGCCTAAGATACTTATCTTTTTGGTTAAAGTACTTTAACCAAAATTTGGATAAAGAACCATGTGCCCTCTTCCAGCCTCGACCTTTAGGGCTAGGAAGAAGTTAGAACGAGTTTCTCCCAGAGCTTTTAATCTGGATAAAAGCAGGGTTTCCGTTTATAAGCTCTATATAAAACCTAAAAACAATGAAAACGAATATGGAATTACTTATGATTATTGCTCTCCTTATATTATACGCTATTATCTTTAACACATCCCTTTTTCAAAAGGGATGAAGGGTGGAAAAGACCACCCAGACCATGAGAATCCTCGCCCTTAAGGGCGGGGAGAAGTCAGATAAAAATCTAAAGCTAGCATTATGTCTAGAGAAAAGTATCACTTATACTCTTGTGAAAACTTTTAAATTTACTTAATTTGAAATAAGAGCGATGGAAAAACAGTACGTTTCTTCGATTTCTTCTAACGTTTCTCAAATTCTTATATGGGCTTCTATGCTCTTGTTCTCTGCTTTTTATTATCCAACAATTTGGAGCGATATTCTTATAGTTGTCTTTCTTTTCCTTGCTGGGCTTCTTTTGTTCTTTAAAGCTGACACAAGATTCTTCCACCTTATTGTTTATTCAGAAATGTTTATTGCACCCCTTGAGTATTATTACTTCTTCCGCAATATCTTCCTTCTCCTTGCTCTATATCTCGTTTTGATAATTGGTGTTTTGAAGCGAAGGATGGATATTGCAGGTTTAATTTCCGTCTTAATAGTTGGTCTTATGGAAAAACCTGCCTCCCCTTTCGGTACCGATGAGCTGATGATTGATTATTATTCAGCTTATATATTCCTTCATGGTTTAAACCCTTACAATCCGGAATTAACTAGCAATGTTTATCACTTTTTTGATCTTTCTCCTTATATTTATGGAACTCCTTATACTACTGGTGGATTTGTGACAAACCTTAATTATCCTTCCCTTTCATTTCTCCTTCTAATTCCTGCAGTCATATTCAAGTTTAACCCTAACTACATTATCCTTTTCTTTTACTTTCTTTTGCCAGTCATTTTATGGAGGAAATTAGATAAAAACTCATTTCTTCTATTCATCTCAGCTTACTTCTTTAATGCTTTTTACCTCTTTTATGCAACTGGTGGGATTGACGACATTATCTGGATTACTTTTCTTATTTTATCTTACTTGATGAAAGACGTTAGGTTAAAAGGAATTTTTTATGGGTTATCCATCTCGTATAAACAAGACCCTCTTCTCTTTCTCCCGTTTTATTTAATTCAGTTAAGAAGAGAAAAGCAAAGCTTGTCTAAATTTTTGCTCTTCTCTTTCATCCCATTTTTAGTTACAAACTCGTACTTTATCTTCCTTTCTCCCAGCTTCTATTTCCATGATCTTATTACTCCAATGTTTGACAACTTATTACAAATAGGTTTCTCAGTCGATATTTTCTCAGTTGTTGGTTTCTTTTATGAATATCGCTATTTCTTCCTCTTTTCTCAAATAGTCGTTTTACTTCTTGGTATTTACTTGTACTACACTAAAAAAGTTTCCAATTATTTTGGTTTTATCTATTTCGTAATGTTCTTCATGTATAGAATGTTATGGAACTACATAATGTATTTGCCCTTCTTTTCATTTCTAGACACTTCTTCATCGTCAAAGATATCTATAAGGAAAGAGGTTATAAGCCCCGTAACTGTTGCTTTTCTGCTCATTTTATCTCTCTTTTTTGTCTTCCACTATGGTTTCTCTTTATACTACTCAAGCATTCACATAGATGTCATTCACGTTTATTCGGTTGACGGAAAAATATACAAGATGATTTTAAATGTTTCATATACTGGTGATGGGAAAATTAAACCATTATTCCGATTGTTTAGTGTAAATGCACTTCACGATGGTAATGGTCTTATATGGTTATCAAACTCAACTTGGATATCCAAAGGTGAGTGGGAAATCGTTGAAATTTATCCACCTTGCAGTAATTTCGCTATACAGAATGATTCTTCAGTCATCATCAACGCTTATTATGGTGATATGAACGGTCTTTTGACGTTCAATTTTACGTGAAATAGATATATCGAAAAATTTATTAACATTAAAGTATGTTTATGAAATATGGACAATAAGAGCAAGACCTTACTCATACTTTCTGCAATGTTCCGTTTATAAAAAAGTTTTTAAATGTCTTCAATTAGTTTAAAAGAGGAGAACGATGTCACAAGAGAATGCGGTTTATAAAAAATTCGAGGAACTGTTAAGAGATGGAAAAGAAGATGAGATACTTAATCTGCTTAAAAACATTGCAAAGGATAATCGTGTCTTTATGACTAATAAGCCCAATTATTTTATTGTACAAGATGAACAGAGTTGCTATTATCTATCGTTACATTATGAAAATGGAGAGATGTTAGACTTTAGGATATGTCCGCAAGGTGCAGAAGTCATATCTTCACGAAAGTCCGTACAACGACCATCTAAGAAAAAGTGCCAAGCCCAACTTACAGATAAAATAGTTACAAAGATATCGACAAGGCTAGAAAAGAAAATCCAGGACATGTTGAACCCCTTCACTGTTCAAATAGAGGAATTGAAGAAAAAGTATGTTGAAATAGTGGAGAAGCTTGATGCCCTTCAGGAAGAAAAAAATAAGGGGTACGGAGTTATAGAAGAGAAAAAGGAGGCAAAAAGAGGTGGTAGAAAAACTGCAATTGAGATACTTGAGGAACAAGGAGTAGTCTTTGAACCTGAGTTGAAGCTTAAGAATAAGGATGCATACTTTAGAAGGCTAGAAAAGGATGGAGCAAAAGTCATAAACCTAGAGAATGAGAGAATAGCTATGTCACAAGAATTCTACAAAAAATTTTTAGAAAAGCTTAAAGAAATAAGGACAGCTGATACAGAAGAGGTTATAAGTAGATTAGATCAAAAACAGGCAAAGTTATTCAGAAAGCTTGCAGATAACGCTATATTGTTCTTTAACTCAGAGAAAAAAGAGTGGGAACTCATTATTAAATAATTGTCTTATTCATTTCTCTGCTTGAAAAATCTGAGAACTTTCCTTAAGATGCTTGTTCCTTCTAGCTTTTTTAGTGTATCTTGTATAGCGTTCATGTCTTCATAAGAGAATAATTCGATGTCGCGAAACGGTATACTTTCTAATATCATACCATTAATTTCCAAGAAAAAATTTCTGATTATTTCAAGATCTGAATACGGAAACTTAACTGTTTTCCTATTATCCATTAACAATTCAATTTCCCTTTTCTCATGGTCGATAAAAAGAATAAAATTATGAAATACTACTTCGTCAAACAACTGATACAACGTAAGCCCGTTAATCTTAACGTTTCTATGTGCTTGCAGAAAAGCTGGAAGATCGTGAGTAGTCTTGTTGTTAATTATTTTTCTTGCAAACTTTATTTCAAAATCCTTAAGGTCACTAACTCTTTGTACTTCTTTTATCTTTCCATTGTTATACAAAATTTTCTTGTCTTGCAAGATAAACAAGACTTTCCGCATCTTAAAATATTCTTTATTTTATGGAATATAAAAATGTATTGACCTTGTAGAAAACCTATAAATAATAACTTTTATATATTTGTCCGATTTTATGAAGTATGATTTCCAATATATCGGAAAATTTTGCTATAATAGGAATGTCGAACTTTCCCTTGCCTTGGCTATAACTAAGCAGTTTTGAGATTTTTGGTTAAAGTACTTTAACCAAAAATAAAACAATTAAAGTACTCCAATTATCCATTTGTCCCTAGAACGTGATTTCATTTATTTTATGGTAGTCACCAGTGTCACTATCTTCATTTGCTCTATGGACTTCCACCTCAATCACGGGTCATCCACAGTCCTCATGGGGTCATGACTGGCTTCCATCCGAAACGGCACGAGGGATACATGTACGAGGAGAGACTCATAGCTTGTACAACTTAGAGCAATGCTCACATCGTTGCACAAGCTCGTCTTTCTGTCCATCTTTTCTCCTCAAGATGATTTATTATTGCTTATGCTCAAAAAGATTGCTGTTTCACGACCCTCTTCATTGCTAAATGAAGAGCCCAACCCAGTAATGCATCAGTGACCTCAGTTATCACTGGTACCCCCTCGCTTAGTAATTTCTCTATTTTTAATTCTTTCATTCTTCCATCTATTTTCATTTCATATACTTTAATTTTTATGTTTTGCACAGCCTCAACTACCATTTTTACAACTTCTTCTATCCCTTCTTCTCCTACATGAATAGCTTTAAAGAACTTCTTTATATCTCTTTTCTTTGGTTTTTGTACTACGAATTGTGCAAGAGTTATGCAAAAGATATCACTGTTTGATGAAATAATGAGATGGTACCCCATTTTAGCAACTACTGGCAATATTGTAGCTAAATATACTTGTTGTGATGGATGTAAATATGCCTCCGGGTTCTTTAAAAATATAAGACTTGGTGTTTCTAACACTAATAGAGGAATAAATATAGATGAAATTACGTTAAATGATAAAGGAACTTCTGAAGGGGTATATTTGTTACCATTTTGGTCTTCATAATAAAGCTGATTATTTTCATCCACACCAACTCTCATACTAATCATTGAGAATAGTAGGTCAAGAATAACTTTCTGTCTTTCATTAAGATTACCCTTCCTTATAACTTGTTTGCCCTCATTAAAATACTTCGAGTCCTCAGGATAAACCGAGGGAATTATTAATAAGTATTTTCCCCCATTAACATTAAGTGGAAATATGTCTAACTTTGGATTTTCAAAAAACAACAAAGTTATATCACCAAGTTTAATTTTTTCCGTCTTCATAATCCCATTATTTAGTTCGTGCATAATAGTATTTAAATCTTTTGCAATTGAAACTTGTCTATAAAGAGTCGCTTCTAATAATGTTTTTCCTATTTCTGAACATAAAAAAACTGCTCTTCAGATAGCAATGAATGGAAACTGGTCATCTGGTCTTCAACCGTTACAGACCAGTTCCCTCACAGTGGCATCTCCCTCCTCGTCGCCGAGGAACTCACCGACCTGCTGGTCTTGGGAACTGGAACCCACTAACTAATCACAACGTAACAAAGTATTTAAACTTAACCATAATCACTCTAAAACGTCATATTTTATATCAAAACATCATAAAAAATCGAAACAGTTTCAGTACCCCCCTTTTCCTATTTCCAAAAGTTCAAAGGAAGGCTTTCATAGACCTATGAAAGTTGAACCCCTTCATGGTAATTCCAGCTATTAAAAGCAACGTGGGCCAAACTTCCATTCAAGCTTGTGGTCGCCAAACTCTTTTTGTAAAATGCTTTGCGTAAAGTTCTTTGCAATGTAAGCCTTGGTTAATCTATTTACTTTGTAAATGCTGATGCAAGGTTCTCTGACATTATCTAGCTCTATTTCAAGCTTAAAGTCATTGAACGAGAAGCTAAAGCTCCTCTCCTTTGCTTCTTTGTCAGCAAAATATTGCACGCACGGAGCCCAATAGATTACTTTCTTTGCCCCCAGCTGTTTCGGAATGTCTTTCATAATAAAGCTCTCAAGGCTTGTCACAAAGCCCTCAAGACCCCTCGAGTCGTCTCTCAGCAAATATTTTCTCCTTTCCAAGTGATTAATGAGCAAATAGAATGTCTTATTGTCTATACTGCTTCTGTACAGCGTGAATAAGTGAAGATCTTCAAGCCGAAAGAGGTGCCTCTTTGCCCAAGGCAATCTCTTAAAATCGTTGACAACATTTTCACCCTCATTTTGGAATATTACATACTCCTTGTCATTTATTTTGCCCAATGGCGATCCTCGCAGGTCAAATTCCTCTTGCCGAACATCTGCAAATTCTTTTAGCTTGTTGAGAATGCCCTCGGCATCTTCAACTTCTTTATACCACACTTGATCTTCTTTGTCCCATTTAAATCCTAATTGCTTTAATTTGTCTTTTACTAAAAATGTATTTCCTTTGAGATATAGATAGCTTTCTGCTTTATTGACTATAAGGACGGGCTTTTCGGTTTGCATTTTCTCAATATAAAAGTTGTAGCAAAAGTATAAAAACTTTACTCTTACGATACCCAAGCGTTCTTATCTTCTATTCTCATTCACTTTTTCCCATTCTTTTTCTATATACTTGAGGGGAGAAACTGAGTCATTTTTCCGTCGTAAATTTGTTCAGTTAAGTGCGAGTTTTCAACTGAACAGAAAGTTTGGTACTGAATTTAGGAAATCAGTTCCCGACTTTACAACCAGAGAGAAACACTTATTAACTTGATATTTATACAAAACTTTCTTACTGAAATTGCTTGGTTTGTTTTAGCGTTACTGGGTGTTAGAGGTTTCGTTAATACTTAAGAGTAAAATCAACGTTCTAGGGACAAAAGGTTCCATGAGGTGTGGTTGAAGTTGATAACTAGAGCCCGATCACCTTCTTCCGTGCGGTGATTAGAAAGATGATCCCTCGGTGGAAGGTGTGGATGAAGGCTCTGGGTGGGGTTGCCACGAATGGGGGCAAGGGCAATGATATGCCACCGATGAACTCACGATGGTGGCTGAGCCTGATGAACCCCAAGGCTTTCATAGGTCTATGAATGCCTATGAAAGCTGAACCCCATTGAGAATAGGGAGAAGTTTGCTCAAAACTAACAAGATACTTAAACACAGTTCACCAGATAATAGTGGTAATTATCCACTACCACATTATGAACGGTTCTCATGGTCTAAGTAGTCTCTCCTATCCTTAAACTTTTAAAAATCTTAAAAAAATATCCTATCATCTAGTCCTTGGCCTCCTCCTTACTTTGGGAGAAGGGCGTTGCATTATTCTTCTTCTGTAGATTATTATGAAGATAATAACTAAGATTAGAACTATTAAAATAACTGAAAACATAATAAGCAACCGATTGAAACTTTCTCCTCTATTTATAGATGTTGCAACTGGAGGTATTGATACACTTGATGATTGAATATTAGTAACTGATGATGTAGATATTGATTTATTATTTGTTGTTAAGGTTCTAGTAGCTATTGGTTGAGTGGTACTTATATTAGATTTAAACGGAAAAATGATAATGATTGAAGTATTATGTATAATTGGCCCATAATAATAATAATTATAACCTTTCCCAAACATATATAATGCCTCTTTACCATTAACGGTGAAATTATTATATGAATAAAAATCGACTGAATATCCCTTTGGCACTAGGAATGTTTCGTTATGATCAATCGTCACATTGGTTAAGATTGCCGTATTATTCTTTATTATAATATTTATAGTCTCATTACCAACAATTCCAACATTGATTTTGAGGTATCCTTGTGGTAGTGGCGGGTTGAATATGACATTCCATGTAGTGTTAGAAGTTATGTTTTCCCCAAAATAATGCGTAACCATAGTGTTTCTGTTAACCATAAACGGAGTTGACGAAGTTATCCAGGCGAAAGTGTTATTAAGAACCTTAAATGTTTTTGATGTAGATAAAACCTCTACAGTTCCATTTAAGAAATGAAGTTCAACAGTACCATTATTTTCAAAGTTTATGGTTAATGTATAATAGATTGGGATAGCACTAATTATAAGAGAAGTACTTGAGTTGAAAAGTGCGGAATAATATAACAGATATTCTGTCCCGTTTACATAGAGTTGATATCCATGTGGTGCCAATGCAAGAACAGCTACATAATCACTAAAATGATATATACCGCTCCCAACTTGTATTTTGGTACCATTGGGATAGATAAGGTATACTTGTGCAGGGCCTTCTATGTTAAGTATTAATGTATGCTTATTATTAACAGTGTTGGCATTAAAAACTGACGGGATGATTGCAAAAATAAACAAGAACACCAAAAAAGTTTTTATATTCCTTTTCATTACAAATCACCTCAACTGAAAATATATTTTATAAAAACTCCTGAGAACAATGGTTCTAGTGATGGCACGTTAACATAAAGTAATCCCCAGTTTGCATAACCGCCTAGAGAACCCCATAACCAAGGTGCATGCATTACTCCTTCAATTCCAAATGCATATGTACCAGTATTTGGCAACGTATAATTTGATGGTAACTGAAAAGACATTGTTGCTATTTTGCTTGTATTCAAGTTCTCTATAATACCAGTAATTTCATCCTTGCCAGGGTCAAAAGTAATTGTGATCATTATATAATCTCCTGGACTTACTGTTACTCCATTAGCAGGAATTATTGTAAAATTATAAATCTGTGGCGGATGATTGTAATCATAATCAGGCCCATACCCAAATGGCGTCCATGTTGGATGTTCTCCAGACGTATTAACTATAGCTACATACCAATCTTTGAAATATGGATCCCATTGCACCATAATATATGGTATAGCCGACTCTGGATAGAGCACAGGCCCTTGCCAGAACCATGTTGTGTTAGTCACTACCCATGCGGGAGTCCATGTATGGTTATATGGTGGCGTTATAGACCATTCTGTTGGCTTCATAAATAGAAATACAACAACACCATCACCTGGTGGATTGCTACCGTATGTATACGTAGTTATAAATTTAATGGTTAAGTTTTGTCCTGCAATATAGGACTGATTCCAGAATACGGCTCCTGCCCCTGGACCACCATAGTAATTATTAATGCCATAAGCAGGGGCAATTTGTAACACAGGTATGTTAGATGAAATCCCAGCAAGATTCCAGAACTGAGTTGCCTCTATTGAATTGTAATATACTGTATAGCCATTATATATGTATTGGCTATTTGGTTGGATATCTAAAAGGGTTGCCAGGTAAGGATTAAAGAGTGATTCTAATGATGGTACATTTACATATATTAATCCCCAGTTTGCTCCACCTCCGCCGTTGTCTGCCCCTATTCCAAACACATACCAACCAGGAGATGGCCTTTGGAATGTAGTTGGTAATTTTGCGGTTATCATTGCTTCAGCACTAATATTTATATCTCTTGCTATCGCGGTAATGATGTTTGTAGTTGGATCATAAGTTACAGTAAACAATATATAGTCTCCAGGGTACGGGAGGAACGTCCCATTTGTACCTACCTTGTTGTCGTTATTACCATTTGGATATGGATAGTTCGCAAAATATACTCTTGTATAATTATTGAAAGGATGACTAACCACAACTGAATTATTGATTACGGCAGCTTCCCATTCTCCCCCAAGACCCACAACGATTGGATCCCAATGAACAAGTATGTATGGTATTGAAGATTGTGGAAGCAAATTTGCACCGAATGCAAGAGTAGTATTTGCCGACCATGGGAAATCTGTTGATTCATTCCATAACACACTAACGTTCCACTGTGTCGGCTTCATAAAGAGAAAGATTTGGAAGCCATCTGCAAGACCATTGATTATTTCTGTATAGGTTCCAATAAAAGAGATTGTTATATTACCTCCATTATAGTATTGATTCCAGAATACTGCACCCCAAGCTCCTTGCTGGGCAGGAACTAATTGTAAAACAGGTTGATTGTTTATTCCTGCCCAATAATCAATATATGCTGTAGTTGAGTTATAATATCGTACGTTATAAGGATAAATCTCTCCTTCAAATACATAGCAATCTGGCATTGCCGATGTTGCAGTAACTGTATCACCATATTGCGTTACTACCTTTACATATTGTGCGTGATTGTGGTAAGGTATTGCCGAAAGGGGCAATTTTATCAATATTGCTGGATAGCCATCATAATAAGCATTTGTATCATTTGGAACA
>ERZ1684502.123-NODE-123-length-17494-cov-53.514078_pt1 | contig 17494 bp, 25 predicted proteins | sample MGYA00580192_ERZ1684502 | MGnify/ENA primary metagenome ERZ1684502 (study PRJEB41476, sample SAMN13258264) | hydrothermal vent metagenome | biome: caldera [ENVO_00000096]; feature: acid hot spring [ENVO_00002120]; material: acidic water [ENVO_01000358] | place...
TTCTTTTAGATACTCCTTTCCTACACTTTTTGGGTAAAATAAAAATATATCAATATCGCTGTTCCCCTTTAACCAAGTGCCTTTTCGGAAAGATCCCTCTATTTCAGGGTTCAAGTCCTTAAACCTTTCTAAGACTGTTTGTGCATTTTTCATTAACTTCTCTTCCTCTTTCTTGCTCGGTTTTATTTTGTTTAGTACCTCCTCCTCTAAAGTCATTCGAACTCCCCATATTATAATCTGAAAAAGTGTATAAGAAATTTGCCTGGTCATCTTTATTTAGAGAATAAGAGGCAGAGAACCGTTTTCTGTTGTTTAGATTTAAACAGAACTGGTTGACCCTTGATGTTCTCTTTTACTCTTTCTACTGTCTCTCTCTCCCTTGGCAGTAAGTAGTCAAGTAAGTAAAAAAGCTGTAGCTTAGTCTCATCTTCGTTTATCTCCTTATCAGCTGGTGGTTCTATCACGTCCTTAGTCCTGTGCTTTATCTGTCCTTATATCTATGATAGACCGAGGCATCATCGTTGCTGCATTTTAACTTGGCTGTCTCACTGAGTGGTAGAGCCGTCTATTTTCTCTCAATAAAGCCTAGTGGTTGAAGGTCAGCTTTTCAGAACCTAAAATGACGTTCGGATTGAGCGAAAAGGCGATTTTTTGCCCTCTGGTTGATTCATGTCTTTGTATAGTGCTAAAAAAGATTACTGTCATCACACTCTGCTAGACAAAAAGGACTGACAGTTCTTGGTGTTGAGTCTGCAACTTCGCTGTTTATGCACAAAGAGTGCTTAAATTTAAACTGTGCTCATCCTTGATTTTTCTCAATTGAATGTGCAGTAAGACACTACTCTTCTGAGGACAAAGGTCACTCCTTTGTATTTCTGGTTAACTCAAAGGGAGCCGATTTTATTGAACGATTGAAAGAAGAGAAGAAAAAGAAAACAACTAACTTACAACTTTTTCTTGTGAAGTATCAACTATTACTTTTATTCCTTCTCCTTCTAGTCGGAGTTGAATCTCACCATAATCATTCCCTTCGCGATACCACACTCTTTGCCTTCCGTCCCACTTAAACTTTAGTGTCTTTAATAAAGATCTGATCTGATAAGTATCACCCGAGATGATTGTTTTTCCATCTTTTGTTGTGATTATCACTTCTAGCTTTTCTGGGATTACTTCTCTCTTTAATTCTTCCCTAGATATCTCTATTTTCTTTCCGTTATATTCGAGGAATCTTACTAGATATTCTTTTTTATATTTACCTTCTTCAACTTCTGTTATCTCTTGCTTTATGCTCGAAGAAAGTTCTTCAACCTCACCATTTATTTTAATCAAATAGATCTCATCAAAAGATTTGCTACAACTAGCTTTGCCGTAATACCTCACTATAATTTCAGTCTTTGGTAATATCTTTACTTTTCTCTTTATGTTTTTTGATGAATCACTATTCTCAACCTCTAGTACAGCAAACGATAGCTCAACTCTCCCGCTCCTCCTTGTCAGTGCATGTAACTTTTCCTCGTTAACAGCCTCAGGATACAAAATTTTGACTTCTCCAAAACGACACGATCCCCACGTGAATATTTCGAATTCCATTCCGAACTCCCCATATCAATTTTGTTTTTCAATTGTTTAAATATTTCTCTATTTGTAGAGAAAGAAAAAAGAAAGATGACTTAACTTACTGTGCTTTGTTGTGCTAACTTCTGCTCGTTAGCAATAGCCATTGCGATTGCGCTCGCCTTCGTCACTTCGTAATAGCTGTAGTTGTCGAGGAACTCAGCAAGGTCTCTCTCTGTAGGTAGCTCTCCTTCAATCACATACTTGTTTAACACTGTGATTTTGTCTTGCTCGACCTTGATGTCTCCCTGTGAAATCCCCCACACCACAGTTCTGTATATCTCCGCAACAGCTTGGTCTAGTAACCCTTCGCTCTTTGCCTCGGCAAACCTGTCTGTTAAAGTTAGCGAGTTTGTATATAGAAAGGCTGTAGCTACTAAGTTTGCGATTTTTCTTGTTGTTTCAGCTTGGCTCATTTTTTCACTCACTATTAAGTGTGAAACACAAGTATAAAAGTTTAACTGTTGTGCGAGAAGCTGTTTAAATCTAAACAACCCATTGTTCAGCAGAGATTCGAATTTGTGTAAAACTCTTTCCGATATAACAGAAAAATAATAACTTAGGGATGTCGAACTTTTTGGTTCGAAAAAAGGATCAGCTTGTTCAATGGCATAAGAAATTGCTAAGTAGCACTAGCTAATTCTTCTTTGCCCATCGATTTTGTCCTGCTTATCCGCTCTACAAAAAGAAAGTCTGTCTAAAACCTGAATAACTAAGCTTATCATATTCTCTTTATCCTTGACTTTGCTGTATCTAACGAAAGCTTCATGAATCAGCAGCACCAAGTACGACACACGTTACTGTCTCTTTGGTACAGTCTTGCCTCATCAAGGTACATCTCTTCCTTTCTATCACTGATCTCCAGCAACCAGTCTTATCTATAAAAAATCTGAATTTTTAGACTACGATCTAGCGTGTGCAATACATAGGAAGAGAAAAGAGATATAAAACGATTAAGCCGTTTGTTTAAACAAAAAGAGAGCTACCTTCAACGGAAGCAAAATCACTTGAATCGAGTTTAAGCAACACTTTTTATTGGTAATACTGTATATGACGATGGCTTTCCGTTTTCGAAAAACACAATAAGCACACTGTTGTCATAGTAAAACGATACTTGTGCTAGGTTGTCATTTCTTTTTGTAATCGTAAAGTTTGGCTCTTTTATTATGTTAATCTCTTCGTTTCTCTCTTTAAATACTAACTTTAAAATTTCTCTATTCTCCATCTCCACTCCCCATTATGTAATGTGAAATACAAGTATAAAAGTTTTACTGCTATTCACTCTGTTTAGATTTAAACAGCATAGCTGTTGCCGTGCGAAAGTTAATTGTCGTCAAGCAGTAATACCAGCACATCTTCTGCAAAATTTATAAACCTCTCTGTATAGTATATCTTGGGGAGTTCGGAAAATGGATACATACGTCCTTCTAAGCGGATTAGGTGCATCTATATTTCCGTTTCAAAAAATCAAAATGGAGAGTGAAGGAATAACACCAGAACAGTTAAAAAAAGAATTAGCAGGAAAAACGGTAACGAGTTTCATAGGTCATCCGACAACTAGAGATATAATTGTTAAACTATTACAGGAAGGAGGAACACAAGTCATAGACAAAGGAAGAGAAGAGTTTCATATACAGCCAGGTATGAAAGTAGTTATGTATGTGGTGGCCTTACCGAGACGCCAACAGCAAAGTGGACAAGACGTAGCTGTTCAGTCAATAGAAGAATTAATTATTCGTAGAGTTGAGGTTTTAAGTAGTAGTTAAGTCTTCTATCTTTTTTGTCTTTTCTCCTTTCGTACTCTTATTTCTTCTATCGGTCTGCGTCTTAGAATATCTTTAACCAGCATAAGGAATTCCTTTACGAATTTCTTTCCGTCGTCGAAGCAGTATTCATCTTCTTTTATTTGTGAAACCAAGTCATCTATTAGCTCACTCATCATCTGCTTTGCAGAATCTTCGAGAAAGGCCTTGATGAATCTGCTCTTCCTTGTTCTTGGGATGTAGTACTCCTTTTTATTGATGTTGTTTGTCAACGCTTCTAAGATTTGTCCTGCTGAATCTTCATCAATCTCATTCTTCAAGATATCTCTTACGAAACTGCTGAACACCCCCTTCTCACCTAACCACTTCTCTTCCCACTCTTCTGGGAAAGAGACCCCTGTCTTCGATTTATACAGTTGCTTAAACTCTGCACCAAAATAGTTACCATCATCAAACGTGTGAAGAATCTTTATCCTCTTCTTGCTCAGAACCGCTTCAATCCTTCCTGCGGAGATCTCAACATACACTCTGAGTGAGAGCAACTTCGATCCCTTGACTTTAAATGAATAACTGAGGTAGGGATTCCAACCGTCCATCGGTACTGAGAAGAATATTTCTTCGATTTGTAGTGTTTCTTTTCTCATCACTCTAATTAATGTGAGACAGAGGTATAAAAGTTTAACTGTTATCTCACTCTGTTTAAATCTAAACAGTTCTGCTAAACCAAATATAACTGATAATCATCAAGCTAAAATAAGTGTTCTTATTATCTGAAAAAGAGAAGAAAAAATAAACCGGATTAATCTTCAAGCGTTTCCCATCTTGTCTTATAGTGGAAAGTTACATAGTGATCAATTGCATCAGCTATACGGTCTAACGTTATTAACAAGAAGGGGTCTTTTACATCTTTTCCTCCACCAAATATTATTAGATTGATTAATGTATCGTCAAGTTTAAAGTTCAGTGTTTGCCCAGGCTTAATGTCCTTAGGTAGCCATACCACATAGCTGCCATATTCATCTCTCTCAATTCTTCCATTGATTGTTATTGGAAGATCACGTGTTACGAATTTTTCTAAATGCTCTAGGAAGACCATGATTTGTTCTTGGTCGTCTTTAAGAATATAGATCTCAGGAGAGGTTATGTGTCTTGCAGTTAGGTCAATCACATAATGCTTCTTACTTTCTCTTACATATACTCTTATACTTTCGAAAAATGTCGTTACTGACCATCCTTGTACTTGCAGTATTATTGACTGCAACATCTCACGTGAGCCTCTGTACCTTGTTCCGGAGTTGCTGTTGAGAGTTGAGAGAACTTGCTCAACGGCGACTTGTTTAGGTTCTTTGACAGCCTCGCCAATCCATTCGATCTCTGCATACTCTTTCAGCTCTTTTACAATCTCTAACACTGTCTTCTTGTCTGGGGCTCTTATTCCCCAAGATTCAGCGATTGAACTCCAGCGAAACCCCAACTGCTTAAGCTTCTCCTTCACTTGGTAAGTTTGCCCAAAAACTGCTAAGGCATCTCCATTCCACATAAGTTTTATTGTAGGTTTTTTTTCGTTTACATTCATTTCAAACTCTCTTGTTGTACTACAATACAAAAGTATAAAAAGATTATATTGTTGTACGAGAAGCTGTTTAAATCTAAACACTTAGCACTAAAGCGAATTAAGCTAATTTCTTCTGGTGCAGAAATGATTACTTAGATACGTTTAAACCTAAATCTTGGTTTTCTGTTTTTTCTCCCTCGTTCTACTCTTATTGTATCATTGACCGCTTTCTCAGTTAAGATGAACCAACTGAAAAACTCAGCTGCTGTATAACTAATGTTCAGATTTACACAATAGAAGGCACATTTGCTTTGTCCAAACAAAGAAAAGAGATAAAAGAGGAATTACTTATGGGTCTAGTGGGATGGGAAGGGAATATCTCCATAAGCGTTGGGGTCATCTGGGATGTGTTCATCGTAATCTTCATCTTCTTCACAGAACCCTCCCCAGTCTTCAAGCTTCACCTCTGCGTTATTAATTGTTGACTTAATTTCTTCTATCTTTTTGTGTTCCTTCTTTTCTGTCTTTTCATCAATATAGTCCAGGAGGTCTTGGATGAACTTTATTCTTTCCTTATTGCTAAGCCTGAAAATCCATTTTATCCCATTTATGTGATTCTTGCCAAATTCTTTCAGTAGTCCTTCTCCCTTGGTGATAGTCTTATATATTCTTATCTCCTCGTTATCCCCTTCTATTATAATTTTCTTTCTTTTGACTGAGAATTCAAGAAGCTCGCTTTCCCCTGTGCCTACTTTTTCTGATATTGTAAAGTAAAAAACTATACCATTGGCTTTTGCAGATATATGTCTAATCTCTACGCAGGGGATTTCCACCCAACTCCCCCAAATACTAGTTTGGAAGCCAATTTAAAAACTATCATGAAGCTAGCTTCTTCCTGCATTAAAGAGCTGGTCTTCGTTAATTATGACGAGCAAAACCTTAGATGCACAGCTGGTGTTTAGATTTAAGCATAAACTGTGTTGCTACTAATTTCATAGTAGAAAGAGGACAGAAAAAAGAAGAAAAATGAAATTACTCATAGATACAGATCTTCAAACGCTTTTATCACTTTCTCGATTTTATTTTTATTTTTATATTCGATCACACGACTATACCAAAATAATAGCTGGATCAGATTAAGACTTACTACAACATCTGCATACTTCTTGAATATTTTCCACTCCCTCATCTCTTTAAAGGCTAATAATAATACTGCTGTCTCTATCATGATACTGTAGTCTTCATGGTTATTAAATAAATACACCACTCTCCCAGCTTCTATTATTTCTGGTTTTGGCAAATAGCCGTGATCAATCATGCTATTAAAGTCCTCCCTTGTAATACCGAATTCTAACTCGCTACTCTCCGATTTAATTATTATTGATTTATTACCATATAAAAACTCTATTTGATATCTTGCTTTTGGTATCTGAACTTCTTCCATCCTAACTCCCCAATTTAAAAATCGTAATGCGGGTTTAAAAAGAAAGAGGAGGAGAAAAAGAAGGGGAAAAAACGAATACTTAAATAAACACTCATTCAAGGCCTACAGCTTTATACTTCTTGTTTATAAACTCTTTGACAGCTTCTTCTATCTCAGCTTTGGGGATGCTTGACCCTAAGCCTATCTCATATATGCTCATGTTTACTGCAAAGTCCTTATATTTGAAATTAAATGAGCCACTCTTTGCCTCCCCTTCATAGAGTATATATGTCATTGACATATCATTTCTTACTTTTGTGTTGAGCTTTTCTGGTATCTCTTTCATTACAAAAGTGTCTAAAGCCTCTAAGAAACCTAAGATCTCTCTCTCACTGTCTTTGACAACGTAAGCTGTGCTATACCTCCAGTAGTCGTAAACTATAACGACTTTTCCATCTGGTGAGACCAAAGCATTGATGTCTCCAGCTCTGCTGTACTTAAGGAAAACCCTCTCATTCCATCCTCTCTTCTTAGCTTCTGCCTCAATCTCTCCAGCTTCTGCTGACCCAATCTTGAGCTCCATGTAGCTCTTGTCCTCCAGTTTTTCTACAATTGAGTCTAAGATGTTCTTCGCTCCTTTAAGTGGCTCCCCTGCTGTCATAACATTGGCAAACTCCTTTATCTTTTCGATGAGCTTTACTGCCTCTTCCTTCATTGTCTTCTTCACCCAAGCTTTCTGCATTTTGTCCCATGAGAACTTCAAAGCCTTTATTTTGTCCTTGACATAATATGTGTCTCCATACAAGTATAATGTTCCGTCCTCATACTTAGCTACAATGTTTACTTTTGCTGTAGGCACTTTCTCCGAAGAAATCTCCTGCTCTGCGATTAAAATCCTCTGACCCTTAACCACGCAGTACCACTTCTTCAACTTCTTCACGATGCTGAACCTCTCTGATTCTTTTTCTTCCAGTACTTCTTCTCTTTCTTCTATCTTTCCCTCGCCATGAATGACTTTAACAGAGTTAATCCTCATCCTTCCTGTCTCAACACCTTCAACTCTGACGATTGTCTCAACAGCTTCTTCAGGGAAATATGCTCTTATATTCAGACTAAAAGGCTCGGCAGTAGTCTCTCTCTCGATTCTTACTGTGTATTTCTTCCCACTCACAGTGATTTCTTCCTCTCTATATTCTTTATCATGAAGCTGGTTGTACTCAATTCTCTCTATCAACTTACCAGAGAGCTTCTCGATATCAATAAGCTGAGAGTCAGCAGTCACAACATAATCCTTTGTGATATAAAAATGAGTAACTGCTGGTTCATTTTTAACTTCTGCTACTATCAAACCAACTCCCACTATATAGTGGAGAGCAAAAGTATAAAAAATTTACTGTCTTACTACCTGTGTTTAAATCTAAACAAAAACTACTTAACGAATACTGAGGCTATTCCTAGCTCATCAATTTTGCTTTTTCCCATCTCTAGAATCATTCTCGCTATTCCGTCCTCATGTGCTGTCTGTAGCGATACAATGCTGATTATTCGTTTCAGCATCTCCTTTATTCTTTTCTCTTGTTCATACTCTAAATCACTCTGTGTTTTAATGTTTTTCAAATAGTTTTCAATCGTTGGCATCTCTATGTATGTCTTGTAGATGAACAGCTGGATTAGCTTTGGCTTTTTGCAGATCCAATCGTTGCATCTCACTTTCTTCATCGTTACCCCTTTTCTGCTTATTTTTATAGTGGTAAGGTAAGGTATGTCTTCAATTGTTATAGTCATAGAGATCAAGTCTGCGTCCTTTATCTTCAGATTTATCTCTAACAGCGGGTCGCTCGCAGACTCTTGAAATGAACTGAATTCTACTTCCTTTATCTTGTTTTCTTGCTTCATTCTAACTCTCCAAATATAGATTTGAAAAGATATTTAAATAAATAAATAATGGAGTCTTCAGTTCATGGCCACACCATAAGCGTTTAGATTTAAACAGAAAGCTGAATGTCTGAGCACAATCACGGTTCAATCAAAAGAGAGAAAAGAGACAAAGAAAGAGAGAAAAAACAACTAAAGACTTAACAGAGACGGATCAATAGCCTTTATATTAAATCTATTTTCGATTTCTCTCCTTACGTCTTCTGAGTCATCGACCATAAATAATATTTCAGGCTTTTTTCCCATCGCAAGATATCTTTCTATTATATTTTGAACTGCCTCAGCTTTGTATATATAATCTTTTCTAAAGTCTTTTTCTTTACGAAATATTATCTCAGTCCATGGGATGTTAAAAACACTGAACTGCATTATAGTGCCTTTCCTCATGTTCTCAGTCCTCCCTGTTATAAATATAATATCAGTGCCCCAGTATCTCTGCAGAAATCTTATGGTTCTTAAAATCGGCAAATCGAGGTAGAGGTATTTGTCACTTAAAAAACAATTCCAGAACAGTCGTTTGTTATCTCCTGTTTCTTTTTTGCAAGTTTCTAATCGGAGTGAAGGATCTACTACAGTATCATCGACATCGGAGATTATTATTTTTCTTACTTCTTCCATCCTAACTCCCCATTATTAATTCTGAGTACAGGCTAATAAATCATGATTGAGAGCTCTCTTTAGAGAGATTGAGAACTGTAATTAACACGGAAAGAAGAGAAAAGAGAAGAAAGAAAAACAAATTACTTATTCAATTTATATAACAACAACTCACCTATATGATATTTGTATTTTATGCTTTTTGAGATAGTCTTATATATGCTTGTATATGAAGTTTTTCCTATTATTTGAAATAGTAAATTGCAACTCTTCACAATCCAAATTTCATATCCTAAATCTATTATGTAAAATTCTTTTTCAGTTTTTTCTTTTTTATGGCAATACTTAACTGTCATTTTGTTGTTTTCAAAAACATTCTCAACAGTATATCCACCTTGCTTTAAGAATTTTTGCAGAGAATCTGCATGTCTATCTGGAGCGAAGATTGCCTCGTCTGATCTTAGCTCACTGACCTTTAGTTCTAGCATCTCGTAGTCGAGTTCAAATATATTGGATTTTTCCTGCTTGTTTGAAAAAACTTTATTGTTGTTTTGGTTTTGCTCGTTTTGGGACTTGATTTCCTTCTTCTCCATACTCGCACTCCCCAATATAAACTCGCAGTACAGGTTTATAAATTATGATCTTTCGACAAAGCTTAAGAAAGAGGAAAGAAAAAAGAAGAAGAAGAAGGAAGAGGGAGGAGAATTACTCTTCTTGATATAGCTTCTCAATATGATATCTTACTCTTATAAATTTGTCCAAAAGCCTGAGAACTTGGTGCACATATACGAGTCTCCTTTCCCTCGTCCTCCATATTATTTCATTATTTTTTATTATCCAACCCTCGCTTGGATATACAAGCAAGTAGAACATGATGCCGTCTTTTTCGCAGAACTTTATTGCGAATCGATTGACACTTATATAAACGTTCTCACAGCTGAATTTTTCTTCGTTTAAAAACTTCTCTATAAATAGCAAAAACCTTGGCGGAATATAGATTGCTTCATTCTCTCTTAGCTCATCGACTTTCTGTTTCAGCAATGCATAGCCGAAATTTATTTGTGTCTGAACTTCTTCCATCCTAACTCCCCATTATTAATTCTGAGTACAGGGTAAAAAACTCAAAGCAGTCCCTATCTCTGTTTAAATCTAAACAGGAGTAGTACAACCGAAATATTTTTATACTTTTGTTTTTCACTATATAATGGTGGGTGGTCTTATGATTTTGGATGAAATCGTTGCAAAAATAAAAGAGATGGTTGAACAACATGTAGTGTATGCTAACAGGCAAATATTTCCCGATTTTATTTTTTTGATAAGAGATGGGAAAGTCGATTCACTCATCAAGCAGACTAAAGACATCATAAAGAGAGTGGTAGTTGAAGAGGTGAAAAGAGAAGGGAGAAGTCCAGTCGAAGAATACTGCCTAGACCTTACTGTGCTGGATTTAGGTGCATCATGCGGGGTTTTCACATTTGACATAAAAGATGACGACCCGAGGGACTTACTTAACGCAGTAGAAAGGAAGTTAGCTGTCAAATACGGTTACATCAATAAAGGCAGTGAAATAAAGGTGCTAGACAGAGAATTTGACGAAAGGGACTACGACATAATCTTCTCTGTCTATATCGAAGCGATGCTGTGGTTCAGAGGCAAGCTTTACCCCTATACCAGAGACACAATGCAGATTGGAGCTAGAGTCACTTACGGACTGTGGATAAACCCACATCCAGAAGCTGATTTAATGCCTGAAGATTGGTTGTGACATTAAGTTATGTTTTTTAATGCGCCGTTTAACTAAATAATTGCTTCAGGTTTTTTCGAATCTCTCTCAACTTTGCTTTTCCGATTCTTAATCTTCTACTGCATCTCTGGCACTTGAATACCCAATCATCTAACTTGAATGTAACTGTTCTAAGTCAAGCTTTGAAAAGAAGAAGAAAGCCAAAACAGCTGTTTAGATTTAAACGTCCTCAGTCGCACTCAGAATTGACTGTTTTTCAACATATAGTTATTGTCTGCATATAAGCTAACCCAGTATTTTATAGACAGCACAAGGTTTTTAACCTCTGCTCCAAATAATTGCTGGGGGAGTTGGGTTGGAAAACCTCTTCCTGCACGATGCAATCTACCTACTAAAAGCATTTCTCCTAAGAAAGAAGCTGCTGGTAATCACAATCGAAAATAGCTATTTTCCCACAATGTATGTTATGTTAAGCAATAGAGAATTTTTTGAATTATTGAAGGGTGAGCTATATGAGCATGATAGATCGTATTAAAGAATTTATCGAATTTATCATGGAAAATGACGTAATAAAAGAATTAGCCGTTGACTATATGGTTTTATTTATGCCAGCGTTAGTAATAGCTCTAGCTGATGTATTCATACACTTCAATGAAGTGCAAAAAATAATTGCAGGTATTGTTTATATAGTAATCGAGTCGGCATACTTTTTCTGGCAAGGAGAGAAACTCGAGAGAGAGTTTCCCGATTCGTGTTAATCAGTCTTTTTTTCTTCTTTCTCTTTTTAGCTACACCAAATACACTCTGGAATATACTGTAGTTGAGTACAGACGATTATGAAAATACACACCTTGATCCCCTTGTCTAGTTCTAGAAGTAAACAAGAAGCTAGTTTTCAGTCTCAGCCTACCTCTATGTTTAAATTTAAACCATTGACGATGAGAGACACTTCACCGAGATTAAAACTAGACCATACCACAGTTGTATCTAGACAACAACGAAAATACCTGCCCTGATGCCCTTCTCAGCTTCTAGATGTTCAAAACAACTGTTTAGATTTAAACAGAGATAGACACCCCCAATCTTCAACATAGAAACTTCCTCGGTCTTTGACTCAGCAAATCGATTTTTGTCATTTTGCTCTGTTAGTCATAGAACCGAAAAGTGTTTGCTTGAATTGTTTAGATTTAAACAAAGACTCTTCTGGTTGTCTCATAAGTGCAAAAGAAAGGAAAAAGAAAAGAAATTACTTACTTAGACAAAGACAAACTACTCTTCTTCCTCATCAGGGAAGTATGCTTCGAGATACTCTTGAATCTCATCTTCAGGAATGCCTTTACCAAAAAGGCATTCCTCCATATACTCTGCTGACTCGACTTCTAAACATTCCTTAATATCATTATTGGCATACGTCATCTTTACACCTCACAACTCTCTTGTATTTATTTTTCTTATTATTATTGTTTCTTTAGCTGTAGCTGTTTGTTCCTTATTGAATTTGACTCGCTTTGCTTGCTCCATTCTAACTCCCGAATATAAATTTGCGTTTCAAGGTTAAAAACATTGAGCAAAAAAAAGATACTCACTCATTCGCTTAAAACAAGTTCTTCAGCACAGAGCTCAGGTTAGCTAATATATTTAGTCTAGCTGTGATTCCAAGTAAGCTAAACTCATCCTTCTTATCTTCTATAAGCTTTTCTTCTTTGGCTACTTCTATTTCGACCCACAATCCACTGAATTCATCTTAAATTCTGTTTTTTGACACCTCTATTAGCGCATTCTCATCTATTAATCTCTGAGTGTCTTTATCTTTCTCGATTTTGCAATCTGCAAGCGTTTCCAAGACTTTTTTCTGTAACTTGCTCCATTACGTTAGCACCTATCTTTCTTGTCTTATTCTGTTCCCGTCTCTACAATGATTTGCTGATTTCGAATGACTGACTGTATTCTGCGCCGTCTCTATCTCTACTTTGCTTTCAGTCATTTAGATACGTAAAAATCGTCTTTTGGCAACTTCCTGCAGTCTCATGAATCTGACTTGTCTTGACATTCTCCGAGCGTTTAGATTTAAACATTGACTGCGTAAGCTCTTGATCCGAGTCTTAACGAAGTATTTGATAAGCTGGTACCAGATACATAAAGCATCAGGAAGTACCACGGATATAGTCTCAAAGTGTGTGGATTTCTCCAGAACCTTCATCCGCTCTCCTGCCAACTAGTTGTCATGAAAGAGCGATAGAGAGGACTGTAATATGTCACTGCAAGAGGTGGACTGAGCATAATAAACCCCAAGGCTTACTATGTAAGCTGAGCCATTTGCCTGTTTAGATAAATGCTGGTCAATCAACCAATCGACCAATTAACTAAACAACCAATCAACCCACTTAACCTACTTTCCTGCCATACTCTTACCTTGACCTCTCCTCTGAGTTATTCATTGTCTTCTCTCTCTCGATTTCAGCTACTGCAACAGCTCTTCTCTTTATAGCTTCAGTCTAAACAGCGTCTGGTCTCTTGTTCAGCTCCCTCACTGACGTCTTACAGGAACGCGGTATCTCTCCCTCTACCTCTTCCTTTTTCTCTAGTTGTCTCGCAGCTTAAATAGGCAGAAGAGCGGTACAGGCGAGGTAGCGTGGTGTAGAGGAAAAATATACAATAGGCTTTTTATGAAATGCCCTCATCCACAAAAACGATATTGTACATTTTTTACGCCCCTACACCATCTACACCCCCTACACTCATACGCTTGCCAAAGTGGGGGTGGACACAGGAAGAAGCAGAGTGAGATAACAGAGACAGATGTTAAAGCAAATGTAGAGATGGTGAGAGCGTAAAGAGTTATGCTGTTAAGTTCGAGTCAGAATCAAGGAGAAACAGGAAGGAAGTTCTATGGCAGTCTCTGAGTTGGTAGTGAATTTCGTAGCTGTTTTGTCAGCTTCAAGGATTATGCGAAAAGCGAGACAAACTTCCTTTCGTGTTGTGGTAATTGACAAAACTGTTTAGATCTAAACAGTATGTCCTGCAGGTGTCGTGTAAGTTTAAAAACTCGTTTTTACTAAAAGGGAGTTAGAATGGACTGTAAGAGGTTAACTTGCCACGGAAAGGACAAAGACATTCACGTGGAGCTGTTAGTCAGCGAAGGAAATTTGGTTTCAGGATTGAAAGTCAATATAGTATATGACGGGGAGGAGGAAAAGGAAGGAAAAGAAAAAATTGAAGTAAAATATAACGGTAAGAGTATTAAGGCATATCACTTTTATAAAGATGAGAACACTACATTCGAAATAAAGTTCAGCAAAGACTATATTCAAAAGCCTGAAGTTTATTTCTACATTAATGAGAAAAGATGGGAGACGGAAAAAGAGGCAGTTGCAAAAACAATCAACATCTTGCTGGATTTCTTACCTATGTTTGAGGAAACAAAGGAAGGAGTGCTGAACTACATATATTCAAACTTAAGGAAGTTAGATGTAACAAGTTAAAGTTATTTCTCCGAAGCAACGTGATGAGCAGTCATATTCTGGTCTAGATGAAGAAGCATTCGCATTCTGATCTGCTGTTTAGGGTATTTCTTTCTTCTTTTTCTGTGATATTATACTGCATTAGCCCAGCAAAGCAAATGCATAAATACACGCAGGGTGAGTATATGTTATGGACAATAAAGATTTAGTTGACCTCCTTTTGGGGAACAAACAGCAAGGAGGACAGCAGAACCAAAAGCAAGACACGGACGTGAGCCAAAAGCTTGAGATAATAAACAGAAAGCTTGACTTATTGATTGCTCAAGCAAAGCCTAAGAAGGGAGACTTATTTATCGGTATAGTGACTAGGGGATACTACGTATACAATGGAAAGTTCAAGCCGAGGTCAAGCACACTGTTCGCGATTCCTCTCCCAGACGGGAAGTCAGTAGTGATGATGAGGGATACACTCGACTTACTGCATTACTATCTAAGAACATACAAGAAGGGCGACTTAGAGAAGAACTTGCCTGATCGCCTTCTCCCCGTGTTTGAGTTCCTTAAACAGAACGGGTTAATTGAGGAGACTGAAGACTCGTATAGGTTGAAGATTGGGCTAGTGATTTGACGTTGTTATAAATGTCTTTAAACACTTCCTCAACGAGTGCAGCAAAGTCGTATTTCAAAATGAGCTTTCGGTACTTCTTCTTCTCTTTTTTTCTTACAGCACAGAGTATATCTTCTTTTTGTACTCTACTCTGACTGTCTCTTTGTACCACTGCATGTCTTTTACGATGAAAGACGGTGTCATAAACTCAATGGCAAAATCTGAGGAGAACTCTGTATAATTTTCAACCCCCAGCACCTTGAGTATCTCTTTGTAGAAAGCGAACCACACCGTAAGGATAAGGATAGTCGTAGTCTTTTCTAAGAATTAGAAGAGTGCCGTTTACCTCACTGTAAACCAAGTGGTATCTTCTGTTTGAGAACCTGAATGTAAAGAGCTTAATCCCTGCTTTGTGCATTTCGTCTTCCACTTTCACGTTGAGAAAGAATGTGAGCTCTTCCTTGGCTTAAAAAGGCGGACAAAAGAATTGTTGCTGAGAGCGTTGTTTTCAAGGATGAAGCGCAAGACTGAAATGTATTTTGGTTCTGGGATCATTGGTATTAATGTATGACAGAAATATAAAAAGATTACTGTTATCTCACTCTGTTTAGATTTAAACATGAGTTGCTAATGCTGACACAAAGATGCTGTCCCCATTAGTTCGAATTTGTGTAAAACTCTTTCCGATATAACAGAAAAATAATAACTTAGGGATGTCGAACTTGTACCTTGCGAAAAATCGATTGTTATGGTTTGCAGAAAGAACAGAAAAATGATCTGTTGTTTTTTCCATTTTCAGTCGTCTTAACACGAATGCAGACCTTGGTAGATAATGATGATCTGCTTTTCTGCAAAGACGATTATTGTGTCATTCGGATCGTAGATATATTCACCTTTAGCAACAGTCAAGTTGGGAAATGTCTTTCTTAGCTGGTCATTCAGCTTTTCGTCATTAAGGTATGAGATAACCTCGCTGTGATACTGACTGAGCCACGATATGTCTCTGTCTTTTTGGATTTCCACGGGTAGACAGATCCTCCATATTTTGAAAGATACTGAGGAAAAGTCGGGGACTATAACAAGCTTAGTCATTGAAAACACCAGCGAAGTAGTACTCTCTCGTTCTAGGGTCGTAAGCAACTCTCTTTCTCTCGATAAGTCTCCTCAAAATCCTGCGGATTCTTTCATCGCTCACTGCAACAGCTAGAGCTCTTTTAATCTCATTGAAAGTCATTGGTTTTTGAAGTAATAAATCTTCAATGAGTCTCTCAGCCTCTCTTTCGTCAAGACCGCGGTACAGCTCTATGTCGCTGTCTTCATACACTTTCTCCATTCTCTCTATTACTGACATTATACCACCTCAGCAGTTGTTGTCTCTCACTTGCCAGTCGTCAAGTCTCTCTCTTCCTTTGCTTCCTTGCCTTATCTCAATATCGAAACACCAAGAGGCTCCGATCATTAACAGTTTTTCGATAAACGAAGGAGATACGATATTTGGAGTGTATGTGGGTTCCATTACACAACTCCCCAAAAATACAGTTGCTACAGTTGTTAATAAATTTTTCTGTGTTTAGATTTAAACAATAAAAGTCGTAAAACTAAACGAGCTTAAGGAGAGAAAGAAAACAAACTAACTTCTAATTACCAGTAAATCGTTAGAACAACTTTCGTTAATTCTTTTCTGGGGAAAAATGAAATTTCAGCTTCTTGCTCAACCGTATATACTTGGTTTGTCTTATCTCTTCCTGTTAATAACAGTTTTATTTTCGAAGAGGAAGAGGAAGTATCATTTTCAGTCTTTTTTATATATACAACACACTCTTCACCTAGGTACCTATATTCTTGCAAACCTGCGCATTCATTGATTGGATGGCATTCCAGAGTATCTTCTAATATTTCTCTATTTTTTAGTAAATTAATCAGTTGTTCTGGTATAGAATTTATGTTAACCATGGCTGTCACCCATAGAGCCTTTCTGCCCATGCTATAATAAAATTACATTCGTATCCTTGTTCTTCTAATTCTACCGCCAACATGTATGCATCTAGACTGAGATGTTTTTCCCTTACGATTTTACTACATTCCATCTAACTCCCTTATTAAAAGAATTGTAACAGAGGTTAATAAATTATAACCATTTGAATCTAATCTTATCCTAGCCAGTAACAGAAATAAACTCTTTGAGATAGCTCTGCACTTGTTTAAATCTAAACAGGCAACTGTGATAAGTCTTTTGCAAAGAATAGAGAGGCTTGATTTCTATGTGAGTTTGCTTTAAGTCTTTTTCTTTCCTTTCTGCTTAGATCAAGGTTTACGATTGTTTAAATCTAAACAAGTAGCACATGAGGAGCAGGCACTAATTTATCAAAAAGGAGATTTCTTAAAGTGTTGAAGAAGTTATCATGTGTGGTTATATTGTTAAATATGAAAAGCGAAGGACAGTAATGTGTTTGCGACACGCATTCTTAGGACATCAGTGTTGTTTCGTCATGAGAATAGACAAATCGTCAACAGTTCGTCTTTGTGTTTAGATTTAAACAGAGTGGATAGCAGTAAACTTTTTATACTTGTGTAGCACTAATTATAAGCAGTAGTTAGAATGGAGCAAGTTAATTATGTTACAAGAATTTTAGATTTTTTAGAAAACTACAAAGATAGCTATGGTTATAAGTACAGGTTAATTGCAGAGGCAATAGGGGAATTAGGTATCACCAAACTCCAAATTAATGTTGAAGACTTAGAGAAGTACGATCCAGAACTAGCTAAGCTGTATAAAGAAAAACACCTACCTCAGT
>ERZ1684502.124-NODE-124-length-17436-cov-264.145331_pt1 | contig 17436 bp, 26 predicted proteins | sample MGYA00580192_ERZ1684502 | MGnify/ENA primary metagenome ERZ1684502 (study PRJEB41476, sample SAMN13258264) | hydrothermal vent metagenome | biome: caldera [ENVO_00000096]; feature: acid hot spring [ENVO_00002120]; material: acidic water [ENVO_01000358] | place...
AGTTTGTCTTTATAGAAGTGGTAGTATTTATTTATTTCAAGTAAACTATTCAATTTTATTACTTTATAGTTAGTTGTTTCAATGTCTATTGAAGGAGAATATGGCATTGCAATGGCTTCCACTTTATTTCCTTCACATTCTATCTCTATTTCTTTTTGCTCCCAATGTAAAACATTTTGAGGATAGACATAGGTTTGAACTTCCTTTTCTTCAAAGAATTCTTTAATTTTATCTATTACAAGGTATTCTTTTTTATCTCCTGCTATAAGTTCTCCAAATTTCGAAAGCTCTTTAACCCTACTAAATAGCATTAAATTATGAATACGCTAACTAATCTATTAACTAATATATTCCCAAGCGATGGAATTTACGAGGTAATTTTAGGATCTAATGGAGAAAAGCCAAACTTGGCCCCTGTGGGAATTGTAAAAGAAGGTAATGTATTAAAATCAAAGATATACAAGGATACTCTAACATTTTCTAATCTTTTAAAAAAATCAAAGTGTAGTATCAATATTGTACAAGATCCTAATTTGTTCTTTGATTCTTTTTTTGGTTCTATAGAAGTTAATTCTTTTCTTGATGATGTTCCGATCATAGAAAAAGGAGTTACATTAATAGCTTCATGTAAATATGAGAAAATAGAAGATCCTACATATTTCTTTTATGAGGTTACAAATTATAAAAAATACACTGAATATTTCACTGCATTTAACAGGGGTAATTCTATGTTAATAGATTTGCTAGTTCATGTTTCAAGATTAGATATTTACAGCAAACAGGAGATTGAAAAATATCTACCAATTATCAGATACGAGATTGAAATTATTCGTAAAACTAGTCCCAATAGTATAAAAAATATCTCAAAAATAATGGAATTATTTTCACAGAAAGGGTTAAAAATCTAAGATCTCATAAGGACATATGTCTTTCACAGTTGCTCTCATACAAGGCGATGGAATAGGACCAGAAATAGTATCTAAATCGAAGAGAATTTTAGCTAAACTTAATGAGATATACTCTTTACCAATAGAATATACAGAAGTTGAGGCTGGTGACAGGGCTTTAGCTAGATATGGGGAACCGTTACCAAAAGAAAGCTTGAAAATTATAGATAAAGCAGATATAATACTTAAAGGACCTGTAGGAGAATCAGCGGTTGATGTAATAGTCAAATTAAGACTAATGTATGATATGTATGCAAATATCAGACCTGCAAAATCATTACCTGGAATTGATACTAAGTACGGAAATGTAGATATACTAATAGTAAGAGAGAATACAGAAGATTTATACAAAGGGTTCGAATACATAGCATCTGATGGAGTGACCATTGGAATGAAAGTTATAACTAGATTTGCGTCACAAAGAATTGCAAAAGTAGGATTAGATTACGCTTTACAGAGACGCAAAAAAGTTATTTGTGTACATAAAGCAAATGTAATGAGAGTAACAGACGGGTTATTCGCTGAAGCCTGCAGAACTGTCTTAAAAGGAAAAGTTGACTATTCTGAAATGTATGTTGATGCCGCAGCAGCTAACCTAGTAAGAAATCCACAGATGTTCGACGTCATAGTTACTGAGAATGTGTACGGGGATATTTTAAGCGATGAAGCAAGTCAAATAGCAGGAAGCTTAGGGATAGCACCTTCTGCTAATCTTGGAGATAAAAAATCACTATTTGAACCGGTGCATGGAGCAGCGTTTGATATTGCAGGCAAAAATATTGGTAATCCTACTGCCTTCTTACTATCAGTAGTTATGATGTATGAAAGAATGCATCAACTATCAAATGATGACAGATATTTAAAAGCGGCAAAAGCACTAGAAAATGCTATACATCAAGCATATAGAGAGAAAAAAGCTCTTACGCCTGACGTAGGCGGAAACGGAACTACTGATGATATAATTAATGAGATCTTCAATAAGTTAAGTTAAAAGGTTTTTAAAGCGGAATTTTATCTATTATAACGGTGAGCTAAATTATCTTACCCCACGATAAAGCCTTTGTCTTCTAAATTTGATCCCATTTCTGTAGAGAAGGAGATATTAAGCTATTGGGACGAAAATAAAATATACGAAAAATTGAAAGAAAATAACAGCAGGTTAGAAAGGAAATTCTTATTTATAGATGGTCCACCTTATCCGTCAAGTCCAGTTCCTCATATAGGAACTATATGGAACAAAGTAATAAAGGATTGTATACTAAGATATGAAAGATTAGCTGGATTTAGGACATATGATCAGCCAGGTTATGATACACACGGATTACCTATTGAGGTTGCAATGGAAAAACAATTAGGAGTTCAGAAAAAATCTGATATAATAGAGAAAATAGGGGTAGATAATTTCGTAAATAAATGTAAAGAATTTGCTTTAAACAATGCTTCAGCGTTGACACAGAACTTCAAAGACGTAGGAATCTTCATGGACTGGAAAAATCCTTATATGACTCTTCATAACTCTTACATTTCTAATTCTTGGATGTTAATAAAAAGAGCTTATGAAAGAGGGTTATTATACAAAGGGGTTCATGTACTACACTGGTGCCCTAGATGTGAAACTACGTTAGCTGACTATGAAGTGTCAGAATATAAGGAGCTTGAAGATCCATCTATTTATGTAAAATTCAAAGTTAGAGGAGAAGACAACAAATACTTAGTAATTTGGACAACAACACCTTGGACATTACCAGCGAACGTCTTTGTTATGGTAAATAAAGATTACGATTATGCTGAAGTTGAAGTTAACGGAGAAGTTCTAATAATGGCTAAGGATAGAGTTGCTGAAGTAATGAAAGAAGCTGGAATAAAAGACTATAAAATATTGAGAACCTACAAAGGGGAGAAGCTTCTAGGTTTACATTATTTACACCCATTAGCTGACATTGTACCTGCACAAAAAGGTTTAGATAATTATCATGTAGTAGTAGATGCGGGTGAAGAAGTCACATTATCGGAAGGAACTGGATTAGTTCATTCTGCTCCAGGTCATGGTGACGTAGATTTTGAGATTGGTAAGAAGATAAATGCACCAATTGTTATGCTAGTAAATGATAGAGGAGAGTTCTTACCAGAAGCTGGAAAATATTCTGGCAAAAATGTAAGGGCTTCTGCGGATGAAATAATTAACGACTTGAAAACAAGAAATGTATTACTACATGCCGGTAAAGTTGTCCACAGATATCCAGTATGTTGGAGATGTAAAAGCCCCCTAATTCTTAGAGCAATAGAGCAATGGTTTATAGGCGTCTCAAAATTAAGGGATGAACTACTGAGAGAAATAGATGATGTAAAATGGGTCCCTGATTGGGGAAAGACTAGAATAGGGAATATGGTAAAAGAAATCAGAGATTGGGTAATAAGTAGACAAAGATTCTGGGGAACACCATTACCAATTTGGGTATGCAAAAATTGTGGTAACATAACCGTAGTTGGAAGTAAAGAAGAATTACAAAAAGTCGCTATAAACAAAGTTCCTGATGACCTTCATAGACCTTGGATTGATCAAGTAGTGGTAAAATGTAGTAAATGTGGCGGAGAATCTTATAGGGTGCCCGATGTTGCAGATGTATGGTTTGATAGCGGTGTAGCTTTCTTTGCTAGTTTGGGTGAAGATTGGGAAAAGAAATGGAAGGAAATAGGTCCAGTAGACTTAGTCTTAGAAGGACATGATCAACTAAGAGGATGGTTCTTTAGTTTACTTAGGTCTGGTGTTATATTACTTGATAGAGCACCATATAATGCTGTTTTAGTTCATGGATTTATGTTAGACGAACAAGGAAGAGAAATGCACAAAAGTTTAGGAAACTATGTAGAGCCTTCACAAGTCACCCAAAAGTATGGTAGAGATATATTAAGACTTTGGTTGCTAAGAAATACTACTTGGGAAGATGCTAAGTTCTCATGGAAAGCATTAGACCAAATTAAAAGAGATCTTAATATCATATGGAATATCTATGTATTTGCCTCAACGTATATGAATTTGGATAACTTTAACCCCTCACAATACTCATTAGATGGTTTGAAGGAAAATTTAAGGGTTGAAGATCTATGGTTGCTATCTAGATATAATAGAATGTTGAAAGAAGCAAAAGAAGCAATGAAGGATTTCAAAGTTCATGAACTAGCAAACAAAGCCTCTAATTTCTTACTTGATGATGTAAGCAGATTCTATTTAAGATTAGTTAGAAAAAGAGCCTGGAATGAAAGTAATGATCCAGATAAAATTACCATGTACTACGTTCTTTATGAAGTGTTAAAAGGGACGTTAATCCTATTATCTACAGTAATTCCTTTTACTACAGAGAAAATATATCAAAACTTTGTTATAAATAGGAAAGATTCTATAAGTATGGAGAGTTTACCAGTAGCAAATGAGGAGTTTATAAATGAAAGAATAGAAAAAGAGTTTGAACTTAGCAAAGAAATAGGAGAGGCAGGACTTAATGCAAGGGCTAAAGCTGGAATTAAGTTAAGATGGCCAATTAAGAATGCCTATGTATTTTTAGTCTCAGACACAGACGTAACAATGGCTAATGAAGTTAAGGACGTAATAAAATTCTTGTTAAACTCTAAAGACGTAGAGATAGCTGGCATTGAAGGATATAAAAGATTTAGCAAGATAAAAGCAATACCAAATAGAGGTACAATAGGACCAGAATTTAAGAGATTATCAGTAAAAATCGTAGAATACATAGACAATAATTCTGAAAAAGTCGCCTCAGATGTAATAAGTAAGGGATATCATGAAGTTGTAATTGATGGTGAAGCTTTGCAGATTAAGGTAAACCATGTTAATATAGTAGAAGAGACTGAAGAAGGGTATGTATCTGCAAGATTCGATAAAGGGGTTGTAGTATTAAAGAAAGAGATTAGCGAAGAGGAGGAAGAAGAAGGAATAGTAAGAGACATAGTAAGGAGAATACAATTTATGAGAAAGCAACTAAATATTCAAGTAAATGACTATATTATTCTGACTATTGAGCCACCACAAGGAAGAGAAGAGATACTAAAGAAATGGAGTGAATACATAAAATCCGAAACTAGGGCTAAGGAGCTGATAATAGGAGAAGTAAAAGGAGACTTAATAACTACTTGGGAGATAGAGGAAGATAACTATAACATAGGAGTAAGCAAAGCTTGATATTCCCTTTTCCTAGAAGAAAGGACCTCAATGTAATATTATTTACATCCATTTTTTCTACTGATAAAACCCTTGCTGAAATTACAATTAAAACTTCTTTTATAGTTAGAACGCTATCAATTTTTAGGGTTTCAAATCTTTATCTAGTTGATGATCTAAAAGATTCACGAGTCAGGAAGACTGTAACCGATATAATTAACTATGCATTACTACCTCCTTATCTTAAGAAAAAAGTTCCCTTAAAAACTACTTTAAAAAAAGCAGGACTGATAAATCCAGCGAATATTCCTTCACATATTGTAGAGAGAGAAACAATTGAAGGAGAATATAGAGTTGGAGAAAACGGGGAGTTTGGGTTAAGAAATATTAAAAGTAAATCTAAATCAATCCTAGTAATTAACTCAAATCCCTTAAAAGTAAAATCTTATGATTTGTTTCCTTATTATAATGGATTTAAGACCAGATTTATAGGACAAGATCAAATCTCCTTGATGAATAATCTAGTTATAGGAAGTAGATCTGGTAAGAATCCATTTAATGATATTAGTAAAATAAAAGAGCTATATGAAAAAAATGGAATTTCACTTCTAATTGGTCCTCCTCAAGGGGGAATATTAAAAAATATAAACGTTTTAAAATATGAATATATATATAATTTTATTCCTAATCAAGGGGTTAAAGATGTTAGAGCAGAAGAGGCACTACTAGCTTCTTTGTCGATTCTTAATTATATCTTAGGATAGATACATTTTTATACGTAGACAGTTTAAAAAGAAGGGAACGAGGGAAAATTAATGGGTCATCGTAAGCTTGCTTCGCCAAGAAGGGGATCAGCAGGAGTAAGACCTAGGAAAAGAGCAGAGGAAATTTTACCTACACCAAGAAATTGGCCCACAATGCAACTAAATGAGCCTAAGCTTTTGGGATTCGTTGGGTATAAAGTAGGAATGACTCATATATTTATGATTGACGATAAACCTACTTCTCCTAATTACGGAAAAGAGGTTTATGTTCCTGTAAGCGTCGTAGAAACTCCACCTATTATCCCATTAGCACTCAGAGCTTATGTAATGGGGCCTAAAGGAGAACCAATTACACTAACTGAATACTGGGGAGAAATACCAGATGATATATTAAAAATGCTTCAAGAAAGAAAAATCTCTAGATTAAAACTAGATAAAGAAAAGATAAAAAGTAATTTAGATACTATAAATAATAAGATAAATGATATATTAAATTTAAGATTACTTGTCGCTACACAACCTAAACTAGTACCTTCAATAGGAAAGAAGAAACCAGAAATAGTAGAGGTTGCATTAGGTGGAGGAGATATAAAAGCACAGCTTAATTATGCACTCTCCATTTTAGGAAAACAATTACCAGTAAAGGATGTATTTAAAGAAGGCCAACTTATTGATATTATAGGAGTAACTAAAGGAAAAGGATTCCAGGGTGTAGTAAAAAGATATGGAGTTGTGGAATTACCAAGATGGCACAAGCACAGAAAAGGTAGTAGAAAAGTAGGTGCAAGAGGTTTCTCGATATCAACACCAAGTTATGTTCCACAACCTGGTCAAATGGGATTCCATAGAAGAACTGAATATAATAAGAGAATATTAAAGATCTCTGATAACGCAGATGAAATCAATCCAAAAGGAGGGTTTGTAAATTATGGTATAGTTAAAAACACTTACCTAGTTATCGAAGGATCTATAATAGGGGCTAAGAAAAGACCATTATTCTTAAGATATCCAATCAGACCAAGTTGGAGTCCGCAATCAGTTCCCCAGATTACCTATGTCAATAAAAATAGTCAACAAGGGTGAAAGTTATGTACATAGAATTGCAAAGTAAAAAAGCTCAAGTTTTTGATATCAAAGGAAATAAAGTAGAAGAAATAGAACTACCACTCTTTTTTAGTTATCCAGTAAGAAAAGACCTTATAAGAAGAGCTTTTCTTTCAGAATTCACAAAATCACTTCAGCCAAAAGGAAGAGATCCGATGGCAGGAAAAAGGACTACAGCTGAGAGCTTCGGTATTAACTTAGGATTAGCTAGAGTTCCGAGAGTAAAAGGGGGCGGAGAAGCAGCATTAGCACCTAATACAGTGGGGGGAAGGATAACTTTTCCGCCTACAGTAGAGAAGCGCATAAAAGAAGAAATTAATGAAAAAGAGAAAAGATTAGCAATAATAAGTGCATTAAGTGCCACGACTGATGTAAATCTAGTTAGAAAGAGAGGTCACTTATTTTCCCTAGAAAGTTTACCAATAATATTAAGCGATGACTTTGTAAAGATAACAAAAAGCAAAGATATCCTAGCTGTTTTAGATGTATTAAAACTCGTAGATGACATAGAGAGAGCTAAAGAAAGCAAGAAAGTTAGAGCAGGAAAAGGCAAAATGAGGGGGAGAAGATATAAGCAATCAAAAAGTCTATTGATAGTAACTCATGAGTTAAATCCGGCCTTTATAAAAGCTGCAGATAACTTAGCAGGTATAGATGTTATTACAGCACAAGATTTAAGTGTTATGCATTTAGCCCCCGGTGGACATCCCGGTAGATTAACAATTTATACTAAATCATCAATTGATGTATTACGTAAGAGATTTGAAACGAGGTTGACCTTATGATAGTAAAAGAAGTATTGGCAACAGAAAAGGCAATAAAGCTAATCGAATCACAAAACACCTTAACATTAATAGTAAATAAAGAAGCGACTAAATCAGATATTAAAAAAGAGATAGAGACAATGTTTAATGTAAAAGTGGAAAAGATAAACACATTAATTACATCCGAAGGAGAAAAGAAGGCATATGTTAAGCTTAAGAAAGAGTTTAACGCAAGTGAGGTAGCTCACAAGTTAGGTATGCTATGAGGTGAAAGTCATGGGTAAAAAGTTATTACAACAAAGGGCAGGAAGGGGAAACATAAATTTCAGAAGTCCAAGTTGGAAAAGAGTAGGTAAGGCAAGAATTCCAAATATAGAAGGAGATCATGTAGGGAAAATAATAGATATAGTACATAATCCTGGTGTGAATGCCCCTCTTGCACTAATTAAGTTAGAAAATGGGAGTAAATTCTATGTCCCGGCTGTTCAAGGAGTAATAGTAGGTCAAAAGATCCAAATAGGAAATAATGCATCTATAGGTGCTGGAAATATTGTTGAAATAGGGAAAGTCCCAGAAGGTACAATAGTATCAAATATTGAGAAAACGAAAGGAGATGGAGGAAAGTTTGCTAGATCCGCAGGATCATACGGAGTAGTTGTAGGAAAAATGGGAGATAAAGTACTTGTAAAACTTACATCAGAAAAAATTGCACAAGTAAGTAGTGACGCAAGAGCTATTATAGGAGTAATAGCTGGTGGTGGCGTCACAGAAAAGCCACTACTTAAAGCTGGAAACAACTATTGGAAGAATAAAGCAAAAGCAAAGAAATGGCCACATGTTAGAGGAGTTGCAATGAATCCTGTATCTCATCCACACGGTGGTGGGTTACATCAAAGCGTTAGCAGACCTTCTACTGTATCAAGAAATGCTCCACCAGGTAGAAAAGTTGGACATATAGCTGCAAGAAGAACTGGAAGGAGAGAAGGTGCATGAGTTTTTTAAACATGTATTATATTACTTAAGGTGATACAATGTCAATGGAAATTCCACCTGAATGGAAAAAATTTAGATATAGAGGAAAGTCATTAGACGAATTATTAAATATGCCTATGGATGAATTTATAAAATTATTACCTTCTAGACAAAGGAGATCACTGAAAAAAGGATTTTCTGACAGAAAAAGAAGATTATTGGAAAAAATCAGAAAAACTACAAGAGAAGGAAAATATAGCAAGACTATAAGGACCCATGTTAGAGACATGATCATATTACCAGAAATGGTAGGACTTAAGTTTGCTGTTTATAATGGTAAAGAATTCGTTGAATTTCAAGTTACACCCGAGATGATAGGACATTACTTGGGAGAATTCTCTATAACCACGAAGAAAGTGGAACACGGTGAACCAGGATTAAAAGCAACAAGATCAAGCTTATTCCTCGCTATGAAGGGATGATAAGATGGCTCACTGGACTTACCCTCAATTAAACATAGAAGAGAATAAGATAGCTAAAGCCGTAATAAGAAATGTACCATCATCTGTTAGAGACCTATATAACGTATGCAAAGCTATTAGAGGCATGAAATTAAATGATGCAAAACAATTCTTAAATAATGTACTAGAAGAAAAAGAAGCGATACCGTTTTGGAGATATTCACATGGATCTTCTCATAAGGCTAACATATCTCCTAAATGGAAAGTAAAGAATGGCAGATATCCAAAAAAAGCTGTGCAATATGTGCTTAAAGTTCTTGAAAATGCTGAAAATAACGCAAATTCAAAAGGTCTAGATATGGATAACGTAAAGATTCAGCACATAGCTGTCCATAAAGGTATCATTATCAAAAGATTTATGCCAAGAGCATTTGGTAGATCGACTCGTAAATATAGATATACATCAAACATAGAAGTTGTATTAGCAGAGGTGTCATAAAATATGGTATTAATTAAAAAATACTTCCTACAAAAATCCATGACTAAGGTTATGGTAGATGAATACTTAGCTAAGCAATTTTATAATGCAGAGTATGCGGGGGTCGAAATAGTAAAAACGCCAATAGGAACTAGAGTCATAATATATGCAGGAAGACCTGCACTAATTATAGGAAAAGGAGGCAAGACGATTAAACAATTAGCTCAGATGCTCGAAAGATATTTCGGTCTTGAAAATCCACAAATTACAGTTACCACAGTTGAAAATCCAGAGTTAAATGCAAGAGTCATGGCTTTTAGATTAGCAATAGCCCTAGAGAAAGGATATCACTTCAGAAGAGCAGCGTTTATAACTGTCAGAAGAATAATGAATGCAGGTGCCCTAGGGACAGAAGTAATAATTAGTGGTAAGCTCACTTCTGAAAGAGCAAAATATGAGAAATTGAAAGAAGGCGTAGTATACAAAACAGGTGCTTATTTAGAGAAAATAGTAGATAGGGCTATTGCTATAGCAATGCTAAAGGCAGGAGTTTACGGAGTTGAAATACTTATAACAAAACCAATAAAGAGTGTTGATAAAATTGAACTTAGAGAAGAACCTAAGGGAGGAAATGAGAGTATGGTTACAGTTACAAACGTTAGTTTTGTTGAAGAATCACAACAGAAACAGCAACCAGGTGAAAAACAATGAAGATAAAGGATATTTTGGGTTATGAAATAAAAGAGATAAATAATCAAAATCTAGAGCAGCTTAATGAAAAGAAGAAAGAACTTGTCAACAAACTGAATGAGATGCAACAAGAATTGCTAAAGAGAAGAATAGAGGCAAGAATGGGTACTCTTAAAAATACGGCTTCCATAAAGAATACAAAGAAAGACATTGCGAGAATATTAACAGTTCTTTCTACGTTAAATAAAGAAATAAGTAAGAAAAAGAAGGAGATTAAGAAATGATTGATCTAATAGGAAGCAAAATAAGAGTCCTAGGTTATTCCGATCCTAATATAATTGGAAAAGAGGGAACAATTATATTTGAGACAAGGAAGACTTTTTTGATTCAGACCCCTCAAAAAAGAATTACTATTTTTAAAGATAATGGAATTTTTCAAATTTATTATAATAATAAAAACTTGGTTGTTCCAGGTTCCAAGCTTGTTGGAAAAATAGAAAAGAGGTGGATTTAAATGGGTAAAAAAGGTGCTTTAGTTAAAAGTATAGGAATAGAGGGTATAAATGTACCCGAAAAAACATGTGAAGATGAAAACTGTCCTTTCCATGGGAGTTTAAGAGTAAGAGGAATTATAATAGAAGGAAAATTAATAAAATATAGGGCACAAAAAAGCGGGGTCGTAGAGAGAGAGTATCTCTCCTATGATGCAAAGTTTAAAAGATATGAGAGGAGAAGAAGCAGAATACATGTGCATATCCCTCCTTGCTTAGACGTAAAAGAAGGAGACAACGTTTTAATTGCAGAAAGCAGACCAATTGCTAAGTCAATTTCATTTGTGGTTGTAGGTAAGAGGTGAAATAAATGTCAGAGAAACTCCAAGTACTAGGAAGCAGAAAGGGTTTAACTCCAGGGTTGCAATATAATACTTCAGTAACTGTGGCAGACAATAGTGGTGCAAAGGAAGCCGTAATTATAGGCATTTATGGATATAAGGGTGTCCTAAGAAGAGTACCTTTTGCGAATATCGCAGATTTAGTCATGGTATCTGTCCGTAGAGGTACACCAGAGGTTAGAAAGCAAAAATTCAAAGCTGTAATAGTAAGACAAAGAATGCCATTTAGAAGACCTGACGGAACATGGATAATGTTCGAAGATAATGCTGTTGTAATAGTAAACCCAGATGGAACTCCAAAAGGTACTGAAGTTAGAGGCCCTATAGCAAAAGAAGCTGCTGAAAGATGGCCTAAAGTTGCAAGTATAGCAACTATGGTGATCTAATATGGTGTCTCATAAACCAGCAAAGCAAAGAGCGTTTCTTCATAATATACCAAAACATCATAAGCATAAGCTACTAACTGCTAAATTGTCTGATGATTTACAGCAACAACAAGGAATAAAGAGACTCCCTATAAGAAAAGGTGACACTGTAAAAGTCTTGAGAGGGGAAAAGGATGTATTTAACTTTGAAGGAAAGGTTGTTGATATAGATTCCAAAACTGGCAGAATTGCAATCGAGGGGCTTACAAGGAAAAAAGCTGATGGAACTCCAGTATATAGATGGATTCATGCGTCTAAAGTTATAATTACAAAGTTGGATCTTAGTGATCCAAAAAGAAAAGAAGCAATAGAAAGGAAGAGAAAAGCAAGAGAAGAATATTTAAAGAAGAATACACAAACTACGGAGGCGAAGTAAAGTGACACATATAACAAGGTTTGAGGCTCCTTGGTTCTTAGAAGTAAATAAAAAAGAATATAAATGGGCAGTTAGGTCAAACGCTGGTCCTCATAAATTATCTGAAAGTGTGCCACTTGCATTATTACTGAAACATTACATGAAAGTAGCTGATACTACTAGAGAAGCAAAAAGATTAATATTTGATGGAAAAGTACTAGTTGATGGAAAAGTTAGAAAAGATTATAAATATCCAGTCGGTCTAATGGATATTATTTCAATTCCTTCAGCTGATCTCTTTTACAGAGTTGTTCCAGATAACACAAGATATTTATCATTAGCTAAAATAACAAAAGAAGATACAAAATATAAATTCGTTAGAATAACAAATAAGACCACAAATAAACATGGAAACTTACAACTTAATTTGGAAGATGGTAGAAATATCTTAGTTCTTAAAGAAAAAATTAATGAAATGAAATTACCCACGCTTACAACATTAAAAATAGAATTGCCAGGGCAGAATATTATTGCGTCTTATGAGATCAAGGAAGGCAAATATGCTATAATAGTTGGTGGAAGAAACGTAGGACTTCACGGTACTATAAAGTCCATTCAGTATGCCAACTATAAGAAAGCAAAATATAGTATTGTAACAATAGAACAGAAGAATGGTGAAATTGTTCAAACTAATTTGCAAAACGTTATGGTTATAGGTGATACAGAAGCAGATCCTAATATTGGGGTGAGATAATGTCTACAACACAAGAACAAAAAACAAATCCTATGAAAAAAATTAAGTTAGAAAAAGTCACGGTAAATATTGGAGTTGGAGAAGCAGGAGAAAGATTACAAAAAGCTTATCAGTTACTACAAGAACTTACCGGTGTCAAACCAGTTTATACTATAGCTAAAAAATCCATTAGAGAATTTGGGGTAAGAAAAGGTTCTCCTATAGGTGTGAAAGTAACACTTAGAGGAGAGAAAGCTACTGAATTCTTAAACAGAGTTTTAGGTGCAGTTGGACATAGATTAAAGGCTTCAAGCTTTGATAATTACGGTAATGTAGGTTTCGGAATAGCAGAACATGTCTTGATTCCCGGTACAAGATATGATCCGGAAATAGGAATATTTGGAATGGATATTATAATGACGTTTGTAAGACCTGGTTTTAGAGTTGGAAGAAGAAAGATGAAGCAGACACGCATTCCAAAGAGACATAGAATAATAAATAAAGAAGAAGTAATGGAATATCTTAAGCAAAACTTTAATGTTACAATTGTAGAAGGGTGAAAGAAATGGGCAAATATAAACCACCAGCAGAAAGGAAACACGGAAGAGGAGTTCAATCTTGTAAAAGATGTGGTAGCACTGATTCAGTTATTCAGAAATATGGATTATACTTATGTAGACAATGCTTTAGAGAAGTTGCAAACGAGATGGGATTTAAAAAGACGAGGTGAATAAGATGGTGAACGTAAATCCTCTTTCAAATGCATTAATAACACTCTATAATAATGAAATAAGGAGAAATAAGCAAGCAATAATAATGCCTGCATCAAAACTTGTTATAAATGTATTAAGGGCTATGCAAAAGGAGGGCTATGTGGGGGAATTCGAATTTATTGATGACGGAAGAGCTGGTAAAATAGTTGTACAATTATTAGGTAGGATCAATAGATGTGGATCAATTACGCCACGTTATCCATTAACATATAGGGATTTGCTTACATTACCAGATTATATCAGAAGATATCTTCCTTCGAAAGAAATTGGCTCGATCATTATCTCAACACCAAAAGGCATCATGAGCCATAAGGATGCTGTAAGAGAAAGGATTGGCGGTATCGCACTAGGTTATGTTTATTGAGGTGAAATATATGAAAGCTGTCTATTTACATGAAGAAATAGAAATACCAAAAGGTATTACCGTAATGGTTGATGGAATGAAAGTGAAAGTGAAAGGGACGAAAGGAGAAATAGAAAAAGACTTTAGTCATATAACTGGAATTACAATAGCTGTTCAAGAGAATAAAATAATGTTAGAAACTACATTTGCTGATAGAAAAAGAAAAGCGCAATTTTACTCTTTAATTGCCCATATTAAAAACATGTTTACTGGAGTGACAAAGGGCTATAGATATTACCTTAAAATAATTTACACACATTTCCCAGTGACAGTTAAAGTTGCTAATAATGAAGTTCAAATTCAAAACCTAATTGGAGAGAAAAATATCAGGAAAGCAAGAATAATGCCTGGAGTTAAAGTTAGCGTAAAAGGTGAAGATATAGTAGTTGAAGGATCAGACGTAGAAATGGTTGGACAAACTGCTGCTAACATAGAAGCTGCTACAAAAATTACTGGTTATGATAGAAGAGTTTTTGCAGATGGAATTTATATCTATAAAAAAGAGGTGATTGGTAGTGAGTCAAATGAATGAGATTAGGAAAATTCAAAATAAGATAAAGAAAATAAGAAGTCGAAAGATAGAGTTCTTAAGATTTGATTGGGATAAATATTACAGAATAGGAAAACAAGAGACTTGGAGAAGGCCAAGAGGTATAGATAACGCAATAAGACTTGAATTAAAAGGCTATCAACCAAAAGCAAGAATAGGGTTCAGAACACCAAAAGATATTAGAGGTTTACATCCTTCCGGTCTAGCTCCAGTATATGTGACAAACCAAAAAGATTTAGAGAAAGTTGCAAAGTCAAAAGAAAGAGTAATTGTAGTTATTTCTTCAACGATAGGTTTAAAAAAGAAATTAGAATTAGTTGAAAAGGCTAAGCAACTAGGATTAAAAGTTGCAAATGGGTGAAAAATATGGCTGATTTTCAATTACAAAGAAGGCTCGCATCTCAAGTTGCAAAGGTCGGCGAAAAAAGAGTTAAGTTCAATACGGAATTTATAGAGGATATAGGAAGTGCAATTACTCGTGAGGAAATTAGGAGATTAATTAAAGATGGTAAAATAATAATAGAACAAAAGAAAGGAATAAGCGGAGGAAGACTTAGAGAAAAGAAGGAAAAGAGAAGGAAAAGAGGGGAAAAGAGGAAAAGTGGAAGCAGGAAAGGCCCTGCAGGAGCGAGAAGAGGCAAAAAAGAATTATGGGTATCAAAAGTTAGAAAAATTAGAAATTACTTAAAATGGCTAAGAGATAACAACTTAATAGATAGAAAGACTTATAGAATTCTCTATAGAAAAGCTAAAGGTAATTCTTTTAGGAGCTTATCTGATGTTAAAAATTATGTAAAACAATTAGGTGTTAAGGTGGAGTAAATGGCACATGGTCCTAACTATAGAGTTAAATTAAGAAGAAGGAGAGAGCAAAAAACTGACTATTACAAAAGATACATATATGTAATAAATAATACAACAAGATTAGTTGTAAGAAAAACTAACAAACATATAATTGCACAGATTGTTAAATTTAGTCCGAAAGGAGATATAATAATAGCTGCGGCACACTCAATTGAACTAGCCAAGAAATATGGTTGGAAAGGAGATACCAATAATACACCTGCAGCATATCTTACCGGATATCTATTAGGAGTAAGAGCTCTAAAAGCTGGAATCAAAGAAGCTGCGGCTGATATTGGATTATTTGCGCCAATTAAAGGAAACAGAATATTCACAATAATTAAGGGGGCAATAGATGCTGGCCTTAGTATACCTGTAGGAGATATAGGCGTAAAAGAAGATAGAATAAGAGGTATACACATTAGTCAATACGCTCAGAAACTCGAAGTTGAGAACCCTGATTTATTTAAGAGACAATTTTCTAAGTATCTAGAGAGAGGGCTAAATCCTAAGGATCTTCCCTCACATTTCGAAGAAACATTAAATAAAATAAAAACCGGAGGTGCTTGAAATGTCTGAAGAAGTACCCGTAATTAACCCAGAGGAATGGAAACCAAGAACTAAAGTTGGTCAGCTAGTAAAAGAAGGAAAAATAACTTCAATGAAAGAATTATTTGAGAGAAACTACTCTATAACTGAACCAGAGATAGTAGACATACTTCTACCAAAAATGAAATATGAAGTAATGGATATAAGGATGGTACAAAAGCAAACAGATGCAGGTGAAATTTCTAAATACAAAGTTCTCATAGTAATGGGGAATATGGATGGTTATGTGAGTTATGGAAATGGGAAAGCTAAGCAATTAAGAGTAGCTATTCAAAAAGCGATTAAAGATGCTAAAATGAACATAATAGCAGTAAGAAGAGGTTGTGGAAGCTGGGAATGCACGTGCGGAGAAGCACACAGTCTACCATTCAAAGTTTACGGAAAAGCTGGAAGCGTTGAAGTTCTTTTAATGCCAGCACCGAAAGGAACAGGTTTAGTAGTAGGGCCTGCATTAAAAACATTGTTAACCTATGCTGGAATTAAAGATGCTTGGTCTTTAACTAAAGGCTCTACATATACTACAGAGAATTTTATAAAGGCTGGTTATAATGCACTTTATAACACATACAAGTTTGTTACTCCAGTAGATTGGATGAGGAGGAGGTAAAATGCCTAAGCTATTAGGAATAATTAGAATTAGAGGCTATGCAGCTACTCCATGGTTTATTCAAGATACTCTAAAATTATTGAGACTAGAAAAAAACTTTAATGCGATGATATATGAGGATTCAAAAACCCTCAGAGGCATGCTAAAAATTATCGAGCCTTATGTAACTTGGGGAGAATTAAACGAAGAAGGAATAAAATTACTTTTAAGCAGACTATATACTAAACCTGGGAAAGATAGAATAAACAACGAATTCCTAAAGACTAAACTAAAAATAGAAGAATATAACGAATTTGTAAAAAGAATATCTGAAGGACAATTAAAACTTCATAAATTAGATTATTACTTTAAATTACCAATTAGATTACATCCACCAAGCGGTGGCTTTAAAGGGAAAATAAGCAGGCCATATAATTTAAAGGGAGAATTTGGTTATAGAGGAGAAAAAATTAACGAATTAATTAAGAGGATGGTGTAAAAATGACAGTTAGAAAAGAAAAGAAAAGTAGAAAGTATAGAGGATATAGAACTCATGGATGGGGAACAAAAGGTCAGCATAGAGATAGAGGAAAAGAAGGCGGAAGACAGATAGGAATGCACAAAGAAAAATGGTCTTGGGTAGTGAAGTATGGACAAGGATGGTATGGAAAACACGGATTCGTTAATCCTACATCGAAGGTATATAATGCAATTACCATGAGAAAACTTCAAGAACTTATAGAGAAAGGAATAGCAAAGATAAAGGAAGAAAACGGAAAGAAAATTGTTGACCTAACTGAAATGGGCTATGAGAAACTGATTGGAAATCAAGGATTAAAGCAAGGATTAGTGATCAAAGTAGAGAAAGCAAGTAAGAAAGCTATTGAGAAAGTTAAGGAATTAGGAGGAG